>B570J29609_1000164_pt1 | contig 9701 bp, 9 predicted proteins | sample LakMenEpi30Jul09_FD_29609 | JGI IMG/M metagenome (IMG submission 29609) | reverse complement strand
CAACAACTACGAGGATTATTGAAACTGGCTGCTGACAAGTCAGCCCAAGACATGGTTAACGAATTGGTATTTCTTAGTGCTTATGTTTAAAAATTACTGAAAATAGATTCTATCAATTTTGAATTATTCAGATCGCAGGTAACAGAATTTATATCATTTTTAGTCTAACATAACAAAGACAAAAAATTATACTTCATTCTCTTAGCCTTAACAGTTATTTATCAACAGGGTTTATGAAAAGCAACACACCAGAAGAATTAAATCCAGATCAAGAAATTTCCCGTTTAATTGATGAGGTAATATCAACATCACAAACTGATGAAAAATACCGTCAAAAAATGCAGCGANGGAAAGAAATTCAAGACCAAAGAATAGCTAAAGCCATACCCGAAAAAGGCTTAATTATCGTCAATACCGGTCANGGAAAAGGTAAAACTACAGCGGCTTTGGGAATGGTTTTAAGATCCCTTGGTCATGGATACAAAGTAGCCATAATTCAATACATTAAAGGCGCGTGGGAACCAGCAGAAAAACGCGCTTTTAGTCATTGGGAAAACCAACTAGAATTTCATGCAATGGGAGAGGGTTTTACATGGGAAACTCAAGATCGTGATCGAGATTTGGATAAAGCCGCTGCTGCTTGGGAAAAATCTCTAGAATTTATCAAAAATCCCGATTTTAAATTAGTGCTTTTAGATGAAATTAATATTGCTTTGAAAATGGGTTATTTACAAGTTGAACAAGTATTAGCAGGTTTAGCTGAAAAACCACCGGAAAAGCACGTAATTCTCACGGGAAGAGGCGCACCAGCAGCATTACTCGAAAAAGCTGATTTAGTCACTGAAATGACATTAATTAAACATCCTTTTAAAGATCAAGGTGTGAAGGCGCAAGCAGGAATTGAATATTAAGAATTAATANGGTAATTTTAGTAATAGGGAATTACCTAAAACCATCGCTTCCCTGTTGACATATCTGTAAAATTTCCCTATCATGAGAACTTACAGAACTTAAGCGGTAATAGTCTTGTAAAGTTACTGAATAAGGATAAGTTGCGAACTCATTTTCATTAATTTTAGGGATTGTACTTATTGTAGCTACTTCCATTGTCCCGACTTCCCCAGGTAAAGTTCTCACCATCATAGCTAGTTCTCCCGACTTGGTTAACTTACCCTGAAAACAAGTAAATTCAGATTGGGGAAAATACAAAGCACCAATGATTTTATCTTGCTGTTTTTGAAAAATAATGTAACCTTGTCCTAATTGGTTTGGTGTTAATGATTCTCCATAAAGATAAATACCATCTTCTTCTGGAAATTGGATTTTTTCTTTTCTTTCTAATTTTCCTGTATTTGTAAATTCAGTGGATGTGTGATAATAATTCTTAACTGATGATTCTTGAACCGGTTCCTCTTTTGTCTCTTGGNGTCNTGATAAAAGAGCAGGATTAGTAGCTAATACTTTTGATGAAAGGAGTTTATAATGTTGTTGACTAGAATAGTTAATACCTAAAAAACCAACAGCAATAATTAAACCAACTATAGGAACTTTGAATTTATCGGAAGTCATTAATTTGGAAATATAATTAAGCACAGGATTCTCCATTTAACAAACTTAATTAACTATTCTTTTGTCTAAACTTCTGCAATAATAACTAAATACTCATAACTAAAAATTCCCTCAAAGGTTTTATCTATATATTTAATTTAAAATTAGTTAAAAACNCTCTGTTTATCTAATTTTGAGGAATAATCTCAGATGATCATAATTTGAAAAATTCAGGCTTCATCTGATAAAATCATCCAAATGGAAGATGTAAAATCAAGATTTAAAAAATTTATACCTTGTCACCAAATTCGCAACGTAAATCTAAAATCCTTCCTATTTCCTCCCCATAAAAATCGCCCCCTGTTTTCAACTCAGGAGGCACATTACCGAAAAGGATATTTTAAAATTCGCTGTTGCGTGTTCACATTCCTAGCTGGCAATATATTCTTTGACATTACCTCGACGACGACGTAAATGTGCAAGAGCTTGATGCTCTAATTGACGAACTCGTTCCCGACTGAGGTTCAAGCGCTCACCAACTTTTGCCAAAGACATTTCATTTCCATCTTCTAAACCAAAGCGCAAAGCCACAACTTGACGCTGTTGGGGAGTGAGTTCTGCAAGCAGATTATTCAAATCATGACGCAAAAACTCCTGAGTAGTATAATACTCCGGGGAAGGACCATCATCTTCCAGCATTTCTTGTAACTCAGTATCTTGGTTCTCACCGACCCGCACATCTAAAGATACTGGTTGACGTGCCATATTCAAATATTCCCGAATCTGAGCCGGTTCTAGCTCCAATTCCTTAGCGATTTCTGTCGGAGAAGCAGACCTTCCCAACTTTTGCGCTAATTCCCTTTGAACTTTCTTAATTTTGTTCAGTTTTTCGGTAATATGGATTGGTAAGCGAATTGTCCGACCTTGTTGGGCGATCGCTCTGGTAATTGCTTGACGAATCCACCAATAAGCATAGGTTGAGAATTTGTAACCCCGCATAGGATCAAATTTCTCCACACCCCGTTCTAGTCCCAAAGTTCCTTCCTGAATTAAATCCAGAAATTCCATATTGCGCTTTTGGTATTTTTTAGCAATAGCCACAACTAAGCGCAAATTGGCCTCAATCATTTTTTGCTTGGCTCGCTTACCTTGGACCATCAGCCGATTTAGTTCTGTCTCCGATTGATTAACACGAGTAGCCCATTCTGATAGACTAGGTTCATGATCAATTTCCTTGCTTAAAGCCTCCTTGGCTTCCAGCAACACCATCATTTGCTGTACTTGTTTACCGTAAATAATCTCTTGCTCACGGTTTAACAAGGGTACACGACCAATTTCCCGTAGATAGGTTCGCACCATATCAGCCGTGAATTTAGCATTGATATTTTCTGTATGATTTTTAACTGTAGGCATTGGCTTTTTATCCTCTACTCCCTAAACAAAATAAATATTTTTCAACAAAGGCAATTGGTAAGTTTACTACACACATCACTGGATATATATAGGGAGCTACCATCTATAATTACATTGATTAAGCCTTTGTCAAGGTGTTGCTACTTTAAAATAGATTGCTTTATCCTCCCTCAATTTTGGAGTTTTAGCAGCAGTAAATTAGCTGTTTTCTAGAATTCTTTTTTTAGTTATCTAGTAGTCGCATGGAAAAAAACCGGAATCAGTATGAGTTTACTTTTGTTTCATGTTACGACAAATAGAGTCAATAGTAAAGTTCCCAAATAATAAATATTTCAGTAATCAAACTCCAAAGTTTGATAACTATTTTTCCTCAACTTCCAAAAACTGTACTACCATAATCATAGTGACGCAAAAAACCCCCTCAAGTTGCTTTCAAGTAGCGGGATAACCGAACTTGAATTGTTTGGATAATGGAGGGATTTTACAGGAATACCCGGTAAGCTAAAGCCCCTGGTAGTCTCAAGCAGTTGTCAGTTGTTGATTTCAAACTAAAAACCTAAGTCTGCTTTAGCTAGTTCAGCAGCAGTGAATACTTCCTCATCTGACTTTTCTTCCCAAACGATATCGCCAATTTCAGCATAAAAGGTGGTATCATAGGGACGGGTACGCACAACCACTGGCATGGGAACAGCATGACCTAAAATTAAAGCTTGTTGTTTAGAGTCTAACTTAGCTAAGACTGAACGTAAACCACCTGCACCAGATACACCTGTAAAAATAGCATCAATATCCTTCTCATCATTGAGCAAAGCTGTAATTCGAGTTCCAATCTGCGACATGACTTCATTATCTATGCCAGATGGACGTTGATCAACTACCAAAAGCGTGACAAAATATTTTCGCAGTTCCCTAGCAATAGTTCCAAAAATTGTACTTTGTACCACCCCTGGGTCAAGAAAACGGTGCGCTTCTTCTATTGTAATCATTAATGGTGTCGGTCTATCTAAAGGATTTTTGCTNTGGAGAAATTTATCAGCTTTTTTGACATAATGCTCATGTATCCGTCTAGTGATCATATTCGTCACTAGCATATATGAAAGCATATTTGATTGTGAACCAAATTCGATAACTACGTTTTTTCCAGCTTCTAGGGATTGGACGATATTTTTAATATAATTTTGTGGACAAGCACTACGCATATATTTTAAAGCATCTAAACGGAATAATTTACGCTGTAATGCCATGATTGAGCCTTTATGTCCGCGTTTTTCCTCACAAAACATCTCAATATCTTCGTTACTCATATTTAGTAACTTAATAATCCANGATTTACCCAATTCACTAAATAGGATATTNGCATTATCTAAAGCCGCTTCTGAAAGTCCTAAATCACGATTACATAATTTAATATCTTCAACTTCAACCTGCTCATAACTAAGATANAGTTCTTGTGCATCTCGTACNCCTCGACGTTTAGTTGAGTCNGGATCAAGTGTGTAAACTTCGACTTGTCCGGGAAATAACTGTTTTAAGCCTTTAACAGTGTTGACGTTTTTTCCTTCTGCGACTGCTTCCCAACCATATTCTGAGTGCATATCAAAAATTAAATTGACAGCAGCATTTTTACGGATAACACCAGCTAAAATTAAACGAGTCAGGAAAGATTTACCAGTTCCCGATTTCCCAAAAATCCCATTACTGCGCTCNACAAAACGATTTAAATCAATACAAATCGGCACATCCATATCTAAGGGTTTACCGATAGAAAAGTTTTTGCGTTGCGGGTCGTCTTCCCAGCCAAATACTTTACGAAAATCCTCAACGCTGGCTTCATAAACTTGGCTAAAATGACTAGGAATAGTTTTAACAGGTAACAATTCCATCGTCGTACTGGTTTGGGGTTGAAAGGATGCTAAACCTGTAGACGATGGTATAAAAGTATTAGGAGATTTACCATTACTGGAAAAGACAGATTCTAGAGATTCAGGGGTAAACATCAACATGGGCGCTAGGTTGATCATCCCATAAGTACCGCTACCTGCTAATACTTCGCGCAAAAAACTATCTTCCCAATTAGGAGGACTAGCTGTAATGCGGTCATTTGCCATACCCAAGGATACATCTGTTAGCATACAGAAAAAACGCGATCGCATTCCCTGTACTACGAGAAATTTACCTACCCGCATATCTTCTACAGAAATGTCTGGGTGTAATCTGACTTCCAAACCCCCAGTCAGAGAACCTTCAATAACTGAACCTAATGGTAATCCCAAATTCATTTTTGTCCGTTGTCAGTGGTCAGTTGTTCGTTGTCAGTAGTCAGTGGTCAGTTGTTCTTTGTCAGTTGTTCGTTGTCAGGGAATAGGAAATTCTTACCAATGACCAATATTATCAATTACCAATTACCCATTCCTTTCCTTAGTCAATGTGAATGTTTGTTGGTATATTTCCCACCGGTGGGGTAATTCCTGGTAATGGTTTTCTAAATTGTGAGTAAATGCGATCGCGCCAGGCAAAAAATGCTTCATACTCAGGATTATCAGCTATACTAGATAAACCCTTACCTCTAAGAGATACTGGTAAATCCAAGTAAGCACCATCAGGAAACTTCAAAAGCATTGATAAACTAGCTACAGTCAAATCAGCTAAAGTTGGTTCATCACCTGTTAAATAAGGACTACCCACCAATAATTGGGTAATAATGTCCAAATCTTGTTTCAAACTGGTAATAGCCGCATTAACCACATCTGGGGTAAAACCAACACCGAAACCCAGCGCGGACAGAAAATCACCAGGAACACCTTCAACAAAACTTCTGAGAATATCTGGAGTTGAAACTGGTAACAACGACTTACGAAAATTTTGATCTTGACTAATGGCTGCAAATAGTGCTTTTCTACCTTTAACACCCATTGACTCATCTGCCCAATCTTCCAATAATAAAGTTAAAGCCCGTTTTTTGGGTTCTATTGGTATCAGCGGTCGATCTGGATATTCCGTATCTAAATACTTAGCGATTTCCGTAGAATCAACAATATATCTATTTCCATCCTTTAAAATTGGTACTTGTTTATGTCCAGTCAAGCGAAATAATTCTAGCTGTCCAATTCCAGGNGCAACTTCGATTTTGCGATACTCTAACCCTTTATAATCAAGAATTAGACGGACTTTTTCGGAAAATTGAGATAGTTCCCACTGATATAGTTCTAGCATATTATATATCCTGCAAGTTGTTTGGTTATCATTTTCATGATTGTATCGTTAATTCTGAGGCTTTTTCCCGTGAATCAATGATTTTTTTGACTTTATTTGCTGATAGGTAATTTGGAAACTATCTAGACTTTTGTTCAATTGAAAATTTAGATATTTTCGGGAACATTAGTTAAGATTGTATCATATTTTTGATTTTTGGCAGAATTTAGTTTTAAATACTTTTAGATTATCTTGACAATTATAAATCCTAACTGGTAAATTCTTGTAGAGATAGGTTGATCTAAAATATTTGGTAAGATCAGACCTACTAATTAGGAAGATATTCTAGTTAGCAGAATTTTGTCAGTTTTGATATAACCTATAATTGTAAGTAATGAGGACTAAAAAATTGATCAAGTGTAATTACAGTAAATTATTATTTAGAATAGTAAGTATAATGGGATTAACTAGTTTTGGACTGTTAATTAACATACCATCTCCAGCCGAAGAAACACTTGATCCCAAACCAAGTATTTTCAACCAACATCCCTATAATCGTCATGGAAACCCTAGTCAAAAAGTACCTATAACCAAACCCATCAAACCAGTAATAGAAGTTCCCACCGTTAAACCGACACCAACAACACCCGTAACTGAAACCACAGAAAACAAGAACTTAATCGTGTTGGCCAACGCCGATGGATCTTTTACAACTCTTATCAAAGCTTTAACAGCAGCGGGGCTCACAGAAACTTTACAGGGAGCAGGTCCTTTTACCATTTTTGCACCTACAGATGCAGCATTTGCACAACTAAAAGATGAAACCGCAGTACAAGATTTGTTAAAGCCAGAAAATAAGAATATATTAATTCAGATTTTAAAGTATCATGTAGTCCCTGGTAAAATCCTTTTCAGTGATTTGAAATCTGGGAAAGTAAAAAGCTTACAAGGAGATGATATCATAGTAACTATTAATAATAATATTGTCAAGGTTGATAACGCTAAGATAACTGAAGCAAATATCCAAGGTAGCAATGGCATTATTTACAAAATTGATCATTTACTTGTGCCTCCTAATTTATAGATTTTCCATATTTAATTGATAAAAATTCAAAACTTAAAATCCCCGAATTATAGAAATATCGGGGATTTTTTCTAGGAAATAGCGATCAACTTAACGATTTTTAACCGTAGCTTTAGCTTCGGGTTGCTTCGCTTCTTGAACTAACTGCATCATCAACTGTTCCAGTTTTTGTGCTGTCTGTTCTTCTTGGTGTAAATTTTGCTCTAATAACTGGACAACTTGGTTTTGTCCTAGCATGACTTCCCCACGCAGACTCTCAGCAACCTTAATCAAAGTACGATAACAAGTAATTTCTAATTGTTCAATTTTACAATGCCATTCTGCTAGTCCTAGATCTACAATTTTGGAATTATCAGCAGATAAAAGTGTGAATTTTTGACATTCACTAATTAAACCAGCCGCAATATCACAAGTAATCCGTTGTGGTTGTTCTCCGAAAATAGTTAATATCTGTTTGAGGTTTTCAATGTGCTGTTCAGTTTCGGGAATATGTGGCTCAATTACCGCCTTTAACTTACTATTTTGACAACATTGCCACATCATTTGCTGGGCTTCTAAGAAGCGATTTTCAGCATCGTACATCGTGTTAATTTCATAGATAAACTTCTGTTGTAAGCTGGTGATTTTTTTTGTACCTGGACGCTCACTAAGTTGAACCATGATCATACTCCTAATGCTATTTCGCTGTCTTTAACAGTCGTTTCATTAACCCTACCGCTACTCTTATTGATTTTCTTCTTACTAAAGACACAGTAAAATATAATTGTTATTTACACGACAAGATCGGACATAAAGAATAAGTCTGAATTATGATTTGTGTAATTAACAGAACCTACGCAAAATATTCCTCTAACCCTCATTTCTCAGTGTTCTTTGTACCTGAAGTAGTTCGTTATTCCGTCACTTGTGTGAAGTTCTAATTAATGTGATCGAGATGATTTCTATCATCAAAATCACCAAAATCATCAAAATTACAGTTGAGACCGTCCCAATTATGTTAAAGTGCAGATAAATTAAGAAAATGCTGTCAAATAAATGGCTGCTCCAAGTTTAGAAGTAATTTCGGCTCAGTTAGAAAGTCCCAATTTGCGCGATCGCATGGTAGCTCTTGCTAATTTGCGTCATGTATCTGCTGATGATGCAGTACCTTTAATTAAAAAGGTATTAGATGATCAATCTCTACAACTACGCTCAATGGCCATATTTGCTCTAGGTATAAAAAAAACCTCAGAGTGTTATTCCATTCTAGTGAAAATTTTAGAAACAGATCCCGATTATGGTATCCGTGCTGATGCTGCGGGTGCATTGGGATATCTAGAAGATAATAGAGCCGTAGAAGTGCTATCAAGAGCATTTTATGAAGATACAGACTGGTTAGTGAGATTTAGTGCCGCAGTATCTTTAGGTAATATCAAAGACCCCCGCTCCCATGATATTCTTATCCAGGCACTAAATAGTCAAGAAATAGTGATTCAACAAGCAGCTATTTCCGCCTTAGGAGAAATTCGGGATGTAAATTCAGTCACACATATTCTACGTTTTGCTCAAGCAGAAGATTGGTTAACACGACAACGCCTCGCCGAAGCCCTTGGCAACTTACCTACCCCTAAAAGTGTATCTGCTTTAAAATATCTAGAAAAGGATAGTCATAAAAACGTTGCAGAAGCAGCCAGGATTTCTCTACAAAGACTTGAGGAAAGCAATAACCTTAGTTGAATTAAAGTCTCTTCCTAGTTTTTAATAAAATAAAGAGATTTTGAAAATTGAGGACAGGGGATAATTTGATTTATGAACGTTAAAGAATTTTTTGAATTAAGCGCTGGAAAATGGTTTTCCCATCGTACCAGTCACCATTTGGCGTTCAAGCAGTCAGAAGACGGTAAATCAGACATCGTGATTGAGATATTAGCCGCTGATCATCCAGAAGTGATTAAATTGTGTCAACAGTATGAAATTGAGCCAGATACAGCTTCCTGTGGAGCGCGAGTTACCTGGAATGGCACAATGGAATGGGACGAAGAAAAACACGAGGGTTCAACCGTTTTAGCCACAGTTCCCAATGCAGATAACCCAGATGAAGGTAAATTACTGCGGGAAATGGGTTACGCCGAAAAAGCCCCCGTTGCTGGTAGCTATAAAATCGGTGATGATGGAGCCTTAACTTTGATCACTGAATATGAAACAATGTGGTCTGAAGAAAGACTATGGTTTGCTAGTCCTAATTTGCGGATGCGAGTAAGTGTTTTAAAACGCTTTGGTGGCTTTAGTATGGCTTCCTTTACCTCAGAAATTCGTATGGGTAGCACAGATGCCTCTAGAATGGCTACAGAAGCCGCTAATACTGCTACTAGTTAAAAAAGAAGTTTCCAAGACAGGGAAAATTGCCAATCCCTGTTCTTCAGCGGTTAGTTGTCAGTGGTCTTTTGTTCATTATTATGACCGATTCCTGATTTCTGATTCCCGC
>B570J29609_1000162_pt1 | contig 9723 bp, 8 predicted proteins | sample LakMenEpi30Jul09_FD_29609 | JGI IMG/M metagenome (IMG submission 29609) | reverse complement strand
CAACATAGAATGACAAAACTCCACTACCAGCAAACTGTTGGTTGTATGCATAAGTTGAGTAAGCCAAACCACGCTTTTCTCTAATCTCTTGAAATAATCTTGATGACATACCGCCACCTAAAGCAGATGAGAGGATACTCAGTGCAAACCGTTTCTTATCATCTCTGGCAACACTTGGAATCCCATAAACAATATGAGCTTGTTCAGTTTTTCGATCTAATAAGGTGACTTGTCCTTTTCCTGCAACCTTTACATTACTTGATGTTCTGACCTGATAACTCTCTTTAGATTGATCTAAAAAGTTATCTTTACTTAATGCATCTTCAACTAATCGAACTACATTTTTATGCTTTATATTGCCAGCTACAGCCACGACTAAATCTTGGGGGCGATACCGCTTTTTGTAGTAGTTAAAAACCGTGTTTTGGCTCATTGATTTAATTGACTCAACTGTTCCTAATATCGGTCGACCTAGTGGAGTATCTCCATAATACTTTTCAAGAAATAGATCATGAATCAAATCACTTGGATCATCATCGCGCATTGCAATTTCTTCTAAAACAACCTTGCGCTCAGCATCTACATCCTCCTGCTTCACNACAGATGAGGTGATTAAATCACNTATAACATCTACGGCTAGAGGCAGATCTTTATCAATTACTCTGGCATAAAAACAGGTGTACTCCTTAGAGGTAAAAGCATTAGTTTCACCGCCCACAGCTTCAATTGCAGATGAGATCTCTAGCGATGATCTTCGCTTGGTGCCCTTAAATAAAAGATGCTCTAGAAAATGTGAAGCTCCCGCGGTTGAAAGTGATTCATCGCGGGAGCCAACATTAACCCAAATACCAAAAGCTGCAGAGCGAACAGATCTTTCCTCTTCTGTGACTATTCGTAAGCCACTAGGTAAGACTGTTCTTGCCAAATTACTCGCTCTTAGCTTCCTCAGGAAGATTTGCTGGAACTAATGAGTACTTACCCTTAGGGTCAATCTCATTGATTACAACCTCAATCTTCTCTCCAACCTTCATTACCTCTTCAAGGTTTTCAATTCGCTTACCACCATGCATCTTGCGAATCTGNGAGATGTGTAGCAAGCCATCTTTACCAGGAGCAAGATTCACGAAAGCACCAAAGGTTGCCAGTTTTACAACTGAACCGTTGAACTTATCGCCAACTGATAACTGAACTGGATTAGCAATCGCATTGATCTGCGCCTTTGCAGCTTCAGCTGCTGATCCTTCAGTTGCTCCGATATAAATAGTTCCATCATCTTCGATGGTGATATCAGCACCAGTNTCATCTTGAATCTGGTTAATCATCTTGCCCTTNGGCCCAATAACTGCACCAATCATGTCGACTGGAACCTTGATTGAGATAATTCGTGGTGCTAGAAGTGACATTTCATCAGGGGATGAAATTGCTTGATTCATAACATCCAAAATTGCAAGTCTTGCTTCTTTTGCTTGCAAGAGTGCAGCAGATAAAACTGATGCAGGAATACCATCAAGTTTTGTATCTAACTGAAGTGCGGTAACAAACTCTTTTGTACCAGCAACCTTAAAGTCCATATCGCCGAAAGCATCCTCTGCTCCCAAGATATCGGTTAGTGCTACATACTCAGTTTTACCATCAACATCATCTGAGATAAGTCCCATTGCAATACCAGCAACTGCTGCCTTGAGTGGCACACCTGCATTTAGCAATGACATTGTTGAAGCACAAACTGATCCCATAGATGTTGATCCATTTGATCCAAGTGCTTCTGATACCTGACGAATTGCATATGGAAACTCTTCGCGGGTTGGCAGAACTGGAACAAGAGCGCGTTCAGCTAGAGCACCATGTCCAATTTCGCGTCGCTTTGGAGATCCAACTCTTCCAGTTTCACCAACAGAATATGGTGGGAAGTTGTAGTTATGCATATAACGCTTGTGATCTTCTGGTGAGAGAGTATCTAATTGCTGTTCCATCTTAAGCATATTTAAAGTTGTAATACCCAGAATCTGAGTCTCACCACGTTCAAATATTGCCGATCCATGAACCCGTGGAATTACCTCAACCTCAGCAGTTAACGCACGGATATCGCGCAAACCACGTCCATCAATACGAATTTTATCTCGCAAAACACGTTGACGAACTAATTTCTTAGTTACTGATCTAAGGGCTGCTGAAATCTCTTTGGTGCGCTCTGGGAAATCAACAGTGATTTTCTCAGTTACAGCCTTATTGATTTCATCTAACTTAGTCTCACGCTCTTGCTTACCAGCAATTGTTAAAGCCTTAGCTAAATCATCTTTAGCTGCCTTCTCAATAACTGCGTAGATATCATCTTGATAATCAAGAAATACTGGAAACTCTCCAGTTGGCTTTGCTGCCAACTTTGCCAAAGCAAGTTGTGCCTCACACAGTGTGCGGATAAATGGCTTTGCTGCCTCAAGTCCTTGGCCAACAATCTCCTCGGTTGGCACTGTTGCGCCACCCTTTATCAATTCAATTGTTTTCACAGTTGCTTCAGCTTCAACCATCATGATTGCAACATCACCATCTGAAATTCGGCCAGCAACTACCATGTCAAAGACAGCCTTATCCAAATCAGAGTGATTTGGGAAAGCAACCCATTGACCTTCGATTAGTGCAACTCGCACACCACCGATTGGGCCAGAAAATGGAAGTCCTGCTAATTGTGTTGACATAGATGCAGCATTAATCGCGATCACGTCATACATGTGATCTGGATTTAATGCCATTACTGTTACAACAATCTGAATCTCATTACGTAATCCATTAATAAAGGATGGGCGTAGTGGGCGATCGATTAATCGACAGGTAAGAATTGCATCCTCTGAAGGACGTCCTTCACGACGGAAAAATGACCCTGGAATCTTTCCAGCGGCATACATTCGCTCTTCCACATCAACAGTTAGTGGGAAGAAATCAAATTGATCCTTCGGTTTCTTTGATGCAGTAGTTGCAGATAGCAACATGCTGTCATCATCTAAATAAACAACGGCTGTTCCCGATGCTTGCCGAGCTAGTCGGCCAGTTTCAAAGCGGATCTCCCGCTTTCCAAATTTACCGTTGTCTATTTTTGCAACGGCTGATTGCACATCTTGACCCTCCATGGGTCATCTCCATTTCTCAACACTTTACTTCTAGAGAATGGATCTTCGATCGAAGTTCACGGAAAATCCTTTTCCGGAAACCACTACCGAGGACCAAAACTCTTAGCGATAAAGTTTTTTGCTGATTGTTATTTAACGGCGAAGATCGAGCTTTTCGATAATCGCTCTATAGCGCTCAATATCTGTCTTGGCGAGGTACTGCAAAATCCGGCGACGCTTACCGACCATCAATAACAAACCACGACGGTTGTGATGATCCTTTTTATTTGTCTGCAAATGTTGTGTTATCTCATCAATACGTTTTGAAAGAAGTGCTACCTGTGCTTCTGGGCTACCTGTGTCAGTTGCAGATGAGCCGTACTTACTTACGATTTCCTTTTTAACTTCTGGCGTTAATGCCATTTGTATTGCTCCTTCTGTCTGTCACGAGGGCCTCGGTGTTATTCACGAAGGCGCACCTTCTCGCTTTAGTAAAGCCAAGATTACCAGCGCGATAGCAGATACTTAAAATCGAGGCAAAATTGAGCGTTATTTGCTGGTTAATTCTCGCGCTTGGTCGCAATCTTTTTTCATTTGCTCAAGCAATGCTGGTAAGCCATCAAATTTTAATGTATCACGTAATCTAAAACCAAACTCTACTGTTGCATCTTGGTCATACAACTCTAAATCAATTTGATCAATTGCATATGCTTCAACTTGTCGGCCTCTAACACCTGGAAATGTTGGGTTTGTTCCAATTGATATTGCAGCTGGCCAGCGGCTTGATCCAACACTTAACCAGCCTGCATACACACCATCTGCTGGAATTGTGGCAAGTGAGTGCAAACCAAGATTTGCAGTTGGATAACCAATCTCTCGACCACGCTTTTCACCATGCACTACTTGGCCCTTTAGGTAAAACTNCCGAGTTAGCAACTCATTAGCACGTTCAATTTGACCATCAATTATCAAACTTCTAATCCGAGTTGATGAAATTGTTGAGCCACGATCTTCCTGTAGTTTTACAATTGACACACCAAATCCATACTTTGGTCCTACCTCAGATAAATACTTTGGTGTGCCTTGCGCCTTATGNCCAAAGTTAAAATTCTCACCAATTACAACATGTTCTGCGCCAAATCGACCNACTAAAACATCTTCAATGAATTGATCTGGAGATAACAATGAGAACTCCTTGGTGAAATTTACAACCTCAACAAAGGATGCACCGGCAGCCTTTAGAAACTGGATTCGATCCTTGGTCGACATTAATTGGGATGGTGTGCGCTCTGGAGCAACAACTGAGGTCGGATGTGGATCAAATGTCATCACTGTAACTTCACCCTGAATCTTTGCCGCAGCGATAATCTGTTGATGGCCAGCATGAACACCATCAAAGATACCGACTGCTAAGACCTTCTTCATCTGGTTATTGTTTCATAAAACATATTTACTCACTTGCCTTAACTAAAATTGGCGCTGCAACGATCTGTGAGCCCTGCAATTTGTTTTCCAATAACCCAATAAAAGCTCCCTGTGAATCCAAAGCAGCCACTACGCCAGGTTGCGGATTTTGAACTATCGATCTGCCAAACAATATTTCTCTACTCTCTGAAAAGTCTAAATTTCTAACTANAAAGAGTTTCTCAATAACTTCAACAATTGGAATNAACTCTGCATCTTTAATCTGGTGGCAACTTTCAAGTGAAAAGGGTGAGACCAGAGTTCGCCGAAGTGAGATTAGGTGACCGCCCACCATTAACTGCTCACCAAGATCGCGAGCAATAGCTCTGATGTAAGTACCGGCTGAACAAGTTACCGAAATATCAACTTCAATTCCGGTGTCATTAACCCTTATATCTTTAACCAAAATCTCATCAATCGTGACATCTCGCTCAGGGATCTCAACCTGCTCACCTGCTCTCACTCTGGCGTGTGCAGATTTACCATCAATTTTTATGGCAGAGACAGAGCTAGGTCTTTGCTTAATTTTTCCAACAAACTTTGCTAGCTCAGCACTAATTGATTCATTTGTTGTTTTAGCTAAAACTTCTTTGTCTGCTGTAGAGATTAAATCGCCATCTTTATCATCTGTATGAGTTGAACTTCCTAACAAAATAGTGCCCTCATAGGATTTCTTACCATCTGTAATATAGGTAAGAAGTCTGGTGGCAATACCAACACCAAGGACTAATACCCCAGTTGCCATTGGATCTAAGGTGCCAGCATGACCAACTTTNTTAGTATTAAGTTTCTTTCTGGCCATTGCTACTACATCATGGCTTGTCATNCCNCCGGCTTTATCTACAAGTAAAAAGCCATCCATTAANTCACCGATTAATTATGTTTTTTATATGGATCTTCAGCAACAGGTTTAGCACCTGCTCTTAATTTCTCCAGTTCAGCATCTGCTTTGTGCATCTGCTCAATTAGATCATTCATTGCAGAGGCTGAATCAGCCATGCCATCTAAGAAAAATTCAAGGGATGGAGTGACTCGAACGCCAAGTGCTCGACCAACCTCAGAGCGAAGCATTCCTTTAGCACTGCTTAACGCCGCAGCACTTGATTCATGAGCTGCTGCATCACCTAGAACTGTGTAAAAAATTGATGCTTGTTGCAAATCACCAGTTACTCGAACATCAGTGATAGTTACAAAGCCAAGCCTTGGATCTTTTACTCGCGATTCAAGAGCGTTTGCAATTATCTCTTTAATGCGATCGGCAACCTGCAGTGGACGTTTACTTGGCATGAATTAAGCTCGCTTTTTCTCACGAATTTCATAGGCTTGAATTACATCTCCAACCTGCAAATCTTTAAATGATCCAAGACCAATACCGCACTCAAAGCCCTCTCGAACCTCGGTGGCATCATCTTTAAATCTTCGAAGTGATTCAATACTTAAGTTCTCTCCAATGACAACACCTGCTCGCATTGTGCGAACCTTGGCGTTACGGCGAATATTTCCATCAGAGACTATGCAGCCTGCGATATTTCCAAACTTGCTGGATTTAAATATGTCTCTAATCTCAGCATTACCAAGAACTGCCTCTTCATACTCTGGCTTAAGAAGTCCCTTAAGTGATGCTTCAATCTCCTCGATCGCTTTATAGATAACGGTGTAGAACTTAACCTCAACACCTTCATGTTCGGCAAAGACAGCAGTCTGTGGCTCTGGCTTAACGTTAAAACCAATAATTACTGCAGTAGATGCTGATGCCAACGTAACATCATTCTTAGTAATAGCTCCAACACCACGGTGAATAACTCTTAGATCAACCTCAGTTCCAACATCTAATTGAACTAACGCATCCTCTAGCGCTTCTACCGATCCAGAAACATCTCCCTTTAGAATCAAATTCAAAGTTGAAACCTTTGATTGTTCCAAGAAATCTTCCAGTGAAACCTTCTTGCGCGCCTTAGCTAAAGATGCATTTCTTGAGGCAAGCTGACGCTTTTCTGCGATCTGACGCGCAGTTCGATCATCTTCGGCAACAATAAATGAATCACCAGCTCCTGGCACAGATGTAAAGCCCAAAACTTGAACTGGCCGTGATGGACCAGCCTCTTCCAATGTTTGTCCATGCTCATCTAACATCGCACGAACTCGGCCATAGGCACCACCGGCAACAATTGCATCTCCAACATGCAAGGTTCCTCGTTGTACCAAAACAGTTGCAACCGGTCCACGNCCCTTATCAAGATTTGCTTCAATTGCAACACCTCNNGCAATGTCATCNGCAATTGCTCGCAGATCAATCGCAGCATCTGCAGTTAACAAAATTGCGGCAATNAAATCATCAATACCCTTACCNGAAAGNGCAGANACATTGACAAACATGGTCTGTCCGCCGTACTCCTCCGCAATCANGTTGTACTCAGTTAATTGTTGGCGAATCTTGTCNGGGTTAGCACCCTCTTTATCAATCTTNTTTACTGCAACCACAATTGGTACATCTGCAGCTTGGGCGTGATTTAACGCTTCAATAGTCTGCGGCATAACACCATCATCGGCAGCTACAACTAGTACTGCGATATCAGTGACCTTNGCACCTCGAGCACGCATTGCGGTAAATGCTTCGTGTCCTGGAGTATCAATAAAGGTAATTGCCCGCTGCACNCCATCATGTTCATGATGAATTTGGTATGCACCAATATGCTGAGTAATTCCACCAGCCTCAGATTTAACAACCTCAGTTGATCGAATTGCATCTAATAATCTAGTTTTACCATGATCAACATGTCCCATAACGGTAACAATCGGCGAGCGCACNACCAGATCCTCTGGATCAATCTGCGCCAGNTCCTGNTCTAAGTTAATATCAAACTCTTCTANNAACTCACGATCTTCATCTTCTGGACTTACGATCTGAATAACAAAGCCAAGTTCAACCCCAAGTAATGTGAAGGTATCTTCATCAACTGATTGAGTTGCTGTCACCATCTCACCTAAATGAAATAGCGCTGAAACTAATGCAGCTGGATCTGCCTTAATCTTTTCGGCAAAATCCATCAAGGTAGCACCGCGACGCATACGCACCACAGTCTTACCATCACCCTTCCCTTTGGAACTATTGCCCCACCTAATTGTGGTGCTGGTAGATTTTCAAAATCTTCGCGTCTTTCTTTTTTACTCTTTTGTCCGCGACCTTTACCTTTTCCTTTGCCACCTTTACCAAACGCGCCTGCTGCGCCACCTCTTTGTGGTGGACGTCCGCCGCCTTTGCCACCAAATGGTGAAGCACCAGGTGTTGATGGTGTGCGATATGGAGATGATGAACCACCTGGACGAGATGATGTTGGTGCACCAGAGTTTGGACGTGGATTACTAGATGCAGGACGTGCTGCAAAACCTGGACGAACAGATCCAGGTCTAGCGCCAGACATTGGTGGACGTTGTCCTGGTTGTAATTTTCCAGGAGTTCTTCCCGCCTCTCCTGGTCTAATTGGTCTAGCAGGTGGACGTGGTCCACCGCCTCCGCTACTAAATGGATTATTTCCAGCTCTTGGTGGCCGCGGCATCGCACTTGGTGAAGTTGGCGCAGCCGTTGGTGATGAGAATGGATTGTTAGAACTTCTTGGAGTAGCAGGTGTGGCAGGACGTGCAACAGGTGTTGCATCTTCAACCATCTTTTGTAACTCAGGTGGTAAATCTTCCACCTTCACAGTTTGTTTTGGCGCAGCCTTTTTTGCGGGAGCTTTTTTCGCCTTTGGCGCAGCCTCTGCTGGAACTAAATCTGGAAACTTATCCATCAACTTGCGCACAACCGGTGCTTCAACAGTTGATGATGCTGAGCGAACAAACTCGCCAACCTCTTGTAGCTTTGCTAGCAGCTCTTTACTTTCAAGCCCTAACTCTTTAGCTAACTCATAAACGCGGACCTTGGCCACACTGCTCCTTCTTCTGGCCCCGCGTTATTTACGCGCGAACCTAAATAGACCTACTCATAATCTGGTAGTGCTCATTAGAGTGTCATTCTCGCTCGCTTCATACATTTTCTTAATTACTTAATCCTTTTAAGTAATCTGCTACCTCTTCAAACTTAATCTCACCTTCGTACTTAAAGGCGTGATTAAAAGATTTTCGCTCAGTTACCACCGAAAAGCAGTTTGGGTGAAGCCATGCTCCCCGGCCGCTCATCCGATGGTTAAGATCGACTTTAACTTCATTACCGATCAAAACTGTTCGAATTAAATCCTCTCGAGTAGCCAACTTTCGACATGCGATGCAGCTGCGTTGTCTAAGTTTTTTACCCAACATCGCGCACTCTACCCTACGCCCCTTGGATGGGTGAAATAGTTGCCGCTTCCTCTGCCTTTTCCGCCTTAATCTGCGTTACTGGATTATCTGGATGGATATCAATTCGCCACTGGGTAAGGCGGGCAGCAAGTCTGGCATTTTGACCATCTTTGCCAATTGCAAGTGATAATTGATAATCCGGCACAACCACCTTGGCAGATTTAGCTGCTAAATCAACAATCTCTACTGAGCTCACCTTTGCCGGCGCTAATGCATTTGCCACATAGGTTGCTGGATCATCTGAGTAATCAATGATGTCAATCTTTTCACCATTTAACTCATTCATAACATTTTGTGCTCTGCTTCCTTGCGGACCAATTAAGGCACCCTTAGCACTTACACCTGCGCGATGAGTTCTCACCGATAACTTTGTTCTAGCACCTGGCTCACGTGCGATTCCAACAATATCTACTACGCGATCTTTAATCTCTGGTACCTCTAATGCAAATAACATCTTCACAAAGGCAGGATGGGTTCTAGATAAAGTTACCTCTGGACCTTTTTCTCCCTGCTTAACATCTACTACAAAACATTTAATTCGATCCCCATGTTTATAAACCTCACCCTTTACCTGCTCAGCAGCTGGCACCTTTCCCTCTACTCTTCCTAAACTGACATAGATAACCTCAGCATCTCTGCCTTGTTGCACAATTCCGCCAATTACATCACCAACACTGCCGGAGAACTCAGTTACAACCTCAAGATCTTTTGCCTCGCGCATCTTCTCTTTAATTACTTTNCGNGCTGTTTTATCAGCTAATTTTGCAAAGCCATCTGGGTTATCGGTGACTGTATCGATGCGATCACCATCTGGACCAAG
>B570J29609_1000159_pt1 | contig 9835 bp, 9 predicted proteins | sample LakMenEpi30Jul09_FD_29609 | JGI IMG/M metagenome (IMG submission 29609) | reverse complement strand
AGACCGCGAAGTCGCTTTAGGGGTGTAAAGCGCCAAGCTTCTTCCCGACCCGTGGGAGTCAAGTAATTTGTTGTAAGAACAGACATTAACCGACAGCACCTTCCATCTGAAGTTCAATCAGACGATTGAGCTCTAGGGCGTATTCCATCGGAAGCTCACGCGCGATTGGTTCGATAAAACCACGAACAATCATGGCCATAGCTTCATCTTCATTTAGTCCACGTGACATCAAATAGAACAATTGGTCATCGCTAACCTTTGAAACCGTTGCTTCGTGACCCATTGAGACATCATCTTCACGAATATCAACATACGGATATGTATCTGATCGTGAAATTGTGTCCACCAATAGTGCATCGCACTTAACTGTACTGGCGGAGTGATGTGCACCTTCTTGCACTTGTACAAGACCACGGTATGAAGTGCGACCTCCACCACGGGCGACAGACTTTGAAATTACAGATGAAGATGTGTACGGAGCGGCGTGAACCATCTTTGCTCCTGAATCCTGGTGTTGGCCTTCTCCAGCAAAAGCTAAAGATAAGGTTTCACCCTTTGCATGAGGGCCCATCAAGAAAATTGCTGGGTACTTCATGGTTACCTTGGAACCGATGTTTCCATCTACCCACTCCATGGTCGCGCCTTCGGCACATGTTGCACGCTTTGTTACCAAGTTGTACACATTGTTCGACCAGTTCTGAATCGTGGTGTAACGAACGCGCGCACCCTTCTTAACAATGATTTCAACAACTGCAGAGTGAAGTGAATCTGACTTATAAATTGGCGCAGTACATCCTTCAACATAATGAATGTATGAATCCTCATCTGCAATGATCAGGGTTCGCTCAAATTGACCCATGTTTTCGGTGTTAATGCGGAAGTAGGCCTGTAGCGGAATATCTACGTGAACTCCCTTAGGAACGTAAATAAATGAACCACCTGACCAGACCGCGGTGTTGAGCGCTGCGAACTTGTTATCACCTACTGGAATAACGGTTCCGAAGTACTCCTTGAATAGTTCTGGGTGCTGCTTAAGCGCACTGTCTGTATCAAGGAAAATTACGCCTTGGGCTTCTAGATCCTCACGAATTGAGTGATACACAACCTCAGATTCGTACTGTGCTGCAACGCCTGACACCAGACGCTGCTTTTCAGCTTCTGGAATACCTAGACGGTCATAAGTATTTTTGATCTCATCTGGTAGGTCATCCCAAGTTGTCGCTTGCTTTTCAGTCGAACGCACGAAGTACTTGATCGTGTCGAAGAAAATTCCAGAAAGATCGGATCCCCAATTGGGCATTGGCTTTTTATCAAACAAAGAAAGTCCCTTTAGACGAAGGTCAAGCATCCACTGTGGCTCAGACTTTTTCGATGAGATGTCACGCACTACATCTTCATTAAGCCCGCGCTTAGCGTTATCGCCGATCGCACTCTTGTCTGACCAACCATATTCATAGTTGCCGAGACCTTCGAGTTCTGGATGTGCTGTAGTCATGCACGGACCTTTCCCTTGCTTCTGTTTGTTTGTGAACTTTGGATTTTTGAGTTTTGTACTGTGGGGATGAATGTTGTACACACACCATCACCATGAGCAATGGTTGCTAAACGCTGAACGTGCGTTCCTAAAACTTTTGATAGTGCCTCTGTCTCAGCTTCACATAACTGCGGGAATTCAGCCGCCACATGAGCGATTGGACAGTGGTGTTGACAAAGTTCTTCACCCATAGGCTTCTGCGTGACACTTGCGGCATACCCTTGATCAGAAAGAAATGTTGCGAGCGCATCAACTTTGTGTGAGCGCTTAGCGATGGCAACTGTTGCTTTTCGTTCAATGTCATCGGCACGAGATTGGGCAAATGCATTAACCAGATGCTCCCCAGATTGCGCCGACATGAATTTCAGTGCGGCCACGGCTAAGTCGTCATATGAGTGTTCGAAAGCTTCGCGACCTTTATCTGACATTACAAAAACTTTTGAAGGTCGACCGCGACCGCGGATAGAAGAGGCGCGAGGATCGCGCGCTTCAAGAACTCCATCGGCAACCAGTAAATCCAAATGACGACGTATGCCAGCAGGTGTGAGCCCTAAACGCTCGCCTAGAACCGCAGCGGTAGATGGGCCGTTTTCAAGAATTGAACGAGCGACAAGGTCACGGGTGCGCGAGTCATCCCCTGATATATGTCCGCTGGCTAATTTCACAACACTATTGTGTCGTAATTCGACACGTTCAGCCACTCGTAAGCGTGCGGGTCGCCTGAGTCATAGGCTACGACCATGGGCACACTTCGAGCACGGGCCGCGCGAGTTCTGTCCCCGGCTAGCGGATTCTTGCTCTTTGCCCAAGCCGCAATTGTTGTGACCGGCGGAGCGGTGCGCTTAACCGGTTCTGGATTGGGCTGCCCTACCTGGCCTGAATGCACCCCGGGTTCATATACCCCAAAGCCTTACCAAGTCGAAGAACAAGTAAAGGTTTGGATTGAGTTTGGCAATCGTTTGCTCACCTTTGTCCTAGTACTTGTCGCAATCATTGTTCTGATCAGCGTTTTAGCTGCAGGAAGAAAAGATTTGCGTGGTCTTGCCCTGGGACAAGTTCTTGGAATTGTGGGCCAAGGAATTCTCGGTGGAATTACCGTACTAACCGGTTTACACCCTGCAACAGTTGCCGCACATTTTTTACTTTCCATAATTTTGATTGCGGGTGCGACCTCGCTGCGAGCCCAAAGGCTTGCACCGTTAGAGAAGAATGAACCAGCGCCTTTAGTTAAAAAGATTGCAACCGTTCATATAGCCATGACATTTATCGTTCTCTTCATCGGAACGCTAGTTACCGGATCTGGGCCGCATGCTGGAGATGCCACTGCGCCAAGATTTCCATTTGATCTGCGCACGATGGCTTGGATCCATGCCGATTCAGTTATTGCATTGTTCGGAATAACTTTTGGATTGTTTGTTGTACATGGAGTTTCAACTCACACCAACAAGCGTTTGAAGATTTTTCTAGCTATTGCACTGGGTCAAGGATTAATTGGCTATGTGCAGTGGTTTAAGGATCTGCCAGAGCTATTAGTCGGATTTCATTTAGCTGGTTCAACCTTGGTGTGGATTGCATCATGGCGAGTGTGGTTATCGGTGACAAAGAGAATGGACAACAAATGAGCCCAGTACCAGGTTGGACCGCACTTGATGATCAAGTGGTTGCATACGCAAGAGCGTTAGCTGCCGATGCCGTTCAAAAAGTTGGAAATGGCCACCCAGGAACAGCCATGTCACTTGCCCCAGTTGCCTACGCTTTGTTTCAGCGTCACTTGATTCATGATCCATCGGATCCTCAATGGCTAGGACGTGATCGATTTATTCTTTCCTGTGGACATTCTTCTTTGACGCTCTACATTCAACTGTTTTTAAGTGGCTATGGATTAGAGATGAAGGATCTAGAGAGTTTTCGTACATGGGGTTCATTAACGCCGGGCCACCCCGAATATGGTCACACCGCAGGTGTGGAAATGACAACGGGTCCACTAGGCCAAGGCGTAGCAACTGCTGTGGGCATGGCCATGGCCGCTCGATTTGAACGTGGATTACTTGATCCAGCAGCTGCAAGTAATCAATCAATTTTTGATCACTCAATCTGGGTTATTTGTTCAGATGGAGATTTACAAGAAGGTGTTAGCGCAGAAGCTTCATCATTAGCTGGAACGCAAGAATTGGGAAATCTCAATATTATTTATGATGACAATCGAATTTCAATTGAAGGCGATACTCATAACGCCTTTACCGAAGATGTTTCTGCGCGCTACCGTGCTTATGGTTGGCAGGTAATTGATGTGGCGGCGGCGAAGGATGGAAGCGTTGATATTGCTGCACTAGATGCTGCGATGCTGGCGGCAAAGAAAGAAAGCACTAAGCCGTCTCTAATCCGTATGAAATCTGTTATTGCTTGGCCAGCACCTAAAGCGCAAGGCACTGCTGCATCGCATGGATCTGCTTTGGGAGCCGAAGAAATTGCACAAACAAAGATCGCATTAGGGCTAAATCCCGATGAACACTTTGCAATGCCTAATGAAGTTCTAGCTCATGCCCGTTTGGTTAAAGACCGTGGTGCTCAAGTGCGATCACAATGGAACTTACGCTTTGAAACCTGGAAAGCGAGTAATCCAGAAAAGGCAAAACTTCTGGAACGCTTACAAACAAAATCACTTCCGGCTGGATGGGATTCGCAGCTTCCAGTATTTGCACCAGGCAAAGATGTGGCAACGCGCGCGGCCTCTGGTGAAGTTATTAACGCCATCGCTGCAGTCTTGCCCGAGTTCTGGGGTGGATCGGCTGATTTAGCAGGATCAAATAACACAAGCATTAAGGGTGGCGGATCATTCCTGCCTGCAAGTAGTTCGATTGAAGGCGCAAATCCATACGGGCGAATTATTCATTTTGGAATTCGTGAACATGCAATGGGCTCAATTTTAAATGGCATATCTTTGCATGGGTTAACACGATCGTTTGGTGGAACTTTTGCCGTCTTTAGTGATTACATGCGCCCTGCGGTACGCCTTGCTGCATTAATGAATATTCCGGCAACCTTTGTGTGGACGCATGATTCAATCGGCGTTGGTGAAGATGGACCAACACATCAACCGATCGAGCACTTTGCCGCACTTCGCGCGATTCCTGGCCTAGATGTAATTCGACCTGGAGACGCCAATGAAGTAACGGAAGCCTGGAAAAAGATCATTACCCGCGGACGGGCCTGCGGAATTTTGTTGTCACGCCAGAACTTGCCCGTCTTTGACCGCGCAACCTGCCAACCAGCTTCAGGAACAGCGCAAGGCGCATATGTCCTAAAGGATCTTCCTAACCCACAAGCAATTCTGATTGCAACTGGATCTGAGGTTTCACTTGCAATAGATGCCCAAACCGCTCTTGCTGCAGAAGGAATCAATGTCCGCGTTGTGAGCGCTCCTTGTCTTGAATGGTTTGCCGAACAAGATAAGACATATCGAGATTCAGTTCTATCCCCCGGTGTCCTGAAAGTCAGTATCGAGGTCGGTATCGCCCAGGGGTGGCGCGAGTTAATTGGTGATTCGGGTGTGGCAATTTCACTTGAACACTATGGCGCATCTGCTGATGCAAAAACATTGTTCAAGGAGTTTGGTTTTTCAGTGGAAAACGTTGTTCGCACAGTAAAGAAGGCAATTTAATGTCAGTTCAGGATATTGCAACTGCAGGGACTTCTATTTGGCTCGATGATCTATCGCGAGTAAAAATAACATCAGCCGATGCACATGCTTTGCCAGCTCGAATCAAAAATAGCGGTGTCGTTGGGGTCACTACAAATCCCAGTATTTTCAGTGCGGCAATAAGTGGCGCCGCCGAGTACGCGGCTGATATCGCTGGAATGAAAGCATCGACAGTGGATGAAGTTGTCAAGAAATTGACAACCGATGATGTCCGGCAAGCGTGTGATCTGTTTACTTCGATTTACAACTCTTCTCATGGCGTAGACGGACGTGTCAGCATCGAAGTAGATCCCCGCTTAGCCCATGACACCGAAGGAACTATCGCTGCGGGTAAAGAGCTTTGGGCAATTATTGATCGTCCAAATTTGATGATTAAGGTTCCAGCCACCCTAGAGGGCTTGCCAGCAATTACTGCATTGATTGCCGCGGGCATAAGCGTCAATGTGACTTTGATTTTCTCGGTCAAAAGATATGGCCAAGTTATTGAGGCTTACATGAAGGGAGTAGAGCAATGCGAAGATCCTTCGAAGGTTCATTCAGTTGCTTCATTCTTCATTAGCCGAATTGATTCATCGATTGACGCACTTCTTAAGAAAAATGGCTCTGCGGATGCAACAGCTTTGTTAGGTAAGGCAGCTATTGCAAATGCTCACTTGGCCTATCAACTCTTTGAAGAGAAGTTTGCTTCCGATCGTTGGAGCACACTTGCAGCAAAAGGTGCCAATAAACAACGCCCTTTGTGGGCATCTACCGGAGTGAAAGATCCGGCATATCCAGATACTCGATATGTTATTGAATTAATTGCACCCGACACAGTAAACACAATGCCACAATCCACTCTTGATGCTGTGATCGATCATGGCGTTGTTCGCGGAAACACTATTTCAGGCAACTATGCAGCAGCCGTCGAGGTTCTAAAGGCGCTATCTGCCATTGGAATTTCCTTAGATGAAGTAACAACAGAGCTAGAAATAGATGGCGTTAAGAAGTTCGCACAAGCGTGGGAAGAGTTATTAGCGAATGTAAAGGTTGCCCAACAATAATGATTTCAATAAAAGGAAATGCTTTATCCAAAATTGATCGTAACTCTGCAGAATACAAATCGCTTCAGGCTTTTCATGAGCGCTTGAAGTCTAAAGATGCAACTATCTGGGGGCCAGAGGCCCAGGCTGAAGCTTCAATTCGCTTAAATTGGATTGACTTGCCAGAGAGTTCCCGCGATTTGCTGCCACAGTTTGACGCTCTAGCCGCAAAGCATCGAGATAAGAACAATGTAATTTTGTGTGGCATGGGCGGCTCTTCTCTTGGTCCAGAAGTTATTGCACAAACATTCTCAAAGAAGTTATTCGTTTTGGATTCAACTGATCCGAATTATGTTGCTCATTGCCTTGCCTTTGAGCTATCAAAGAGTGTTGTGGTTGTTAGCTCTAAATCAGGATCAACCATCGAAACAGCTTCACAGCGCGCGCTCTTTGAAGGGGCGTTCAAGGATGCCGGATTGAATCCGGCAGAACACATGGTTTTTGTAACCGACCCAGGTTCGCCACTTGATAAACAAGTTCGTGAAGGTGGTTTTACTGTTGTAAATGCCGACCCACATGTAGGCGGACGATTTAGCGTGCTGAGTCCATTTGGTTTAGTACCGGCGGCATTGATCGGTGTCGATGTTTCGGTCCTACTAGATAACGCCAGCGATACCAAGAAAGCAATGTTTACGAATTCTCAGACAGTCTGTGACATCGCATATCTGTTGTCATATGTTTCTGATCAGTATGTGGCGTACACCGATGAATCATCCGGAATGCCAGGGTTAAGTGATTGGATCGAACAACTTGTTGCTGAATCAACTGGAAAGAATCAAGTAGGCCGCTTACCTGTTGTCGCAGAGAATTCTCACAATGGGCGCGAAGGCAGCGCCTTTACCATCGCCTTTACCGGTACCGCTGATTTAGTTGTAGAAGGCGATTTAGCCTCACAATTTTTTGTTTGGGAATGGGTAACCGCACTTGTTGGTGCAGCTCTTGCAATTGATCCCTTTAACCAACCAAATGTGACCGAAGCCAAGGAGCAAACTTCAGCACTTTTAAATGACTGGAAAGGTGTCCTGCCTTCATTTACAGCTGATATAACCGATGGGGCAGTTGAAATTTTTGGTGCTGGAAACAGTGCAACTGATGCACTTACCCAACTGATCAAACAAGTACCACCAGATGGATATATTGCAATCATGGCTTACCTTGATCGCAAAGATGATGCAGCGATAGCAGAGCTTCGCGCAATCTTGGCTGATAAATCTGGCCGACCTGTCACTTTTGGTTGGGGTCCACGTTTCTTACACTCAACCGGACAGTTCCATAAGGGTGGACAACAAAATGGTGTTTTCCTGCAGATTACAGGCGATGTAAAGCAGGATATTGCGATTCCAGGACAAAACTATGGTTTTGAAACTTTGGTAGCAGCCCAAGCGTTGGGCGATGGGAAAGCTTTGGCTTCAAGAAAATACCCATTGCTGCGATTTAATCTTACAAATCGAGCAATGGGTATANCTGANTTACTAGATGCGGTTAAATCTCTTTAGTTTTTATTCGTCGTCTTCGCCNCGAAGTTTGCGTAAAGCTTCTTCAAGAAGTTTTTCACCTTCAGCATCAGTGCGACGCTCTTTCACATAAGCAAGGTGAGTCTTGTAAGGCTCATTTTTGATTGGACTTGGCGGATTGTTTCGATCGCGCCCTGCAGGATAACCACACTTTGGGCAATCCCATTCAGCTGGGATGACAACGGTTTCTTCGACAGCAAATGATGGGCGGACTTCATGTCCATTTGCGCAAAAGTAAGAGACGTACGCACGTGCGATTGAATCGCCACGCTCAGCCTCGCCCATTGGGCCGGCACCGACACGACTTCCGCGAATTGCACTTGCCATCTATATCCCCTTGTTTGAACCTTAGTTAATTTTAAAAAAGTTAAGAGTTACTTACTTGAGCACAAGTGAGAGTGCAACTACTAGCGCAAACCACAGTCCACCAGCAACGATAGTGATTCGGTCAAGGTTCTTTTCGACCACAGATGAACCGCCGTAGTTTGATGAGATTCCGCCACCAAATAGATCGGATAGACCGCTTCCCTTACCTTTGTGAAGAAGTACCAAAAGGATCATGAGGATACTTGTAACAACAAGTGCGATTGATAGAGCTAGTTTCACTTTTCTTACACTCCTAGTTCGTAGGGGGTAAGGATACCCGCCTGATGGGGGTAATGCTTACTCCGTCACCGCGTGGAATTTCACGATCTTGGCCAATTCCTCAGGATCTAGGCTCGCTCCGCCGATTAAAGCGCCATCGACATCAGGCTTCTTCATGATTTCTACAATATTTGAGGACTTAACAGAACCGCCGTAGAGGATGCGCATATTCGCCGCGATTTCGGGAGAACCAATATTTTCAACTTCTTCACGGATCGCTGCACAAACCTCTTGGGCATCCTCAGGTGTTGCAGTTTTTCCGGTACCGATTGCCCATACTGGTTCGTAAGCGATAACAATTTTCTTGAGTTCTGGCTTTGTAAATCCTTCGAGACCAGCACGAATCTGTCGGATTACATGACTTACATGTGTTCCGGATTCGCGGATTGCAAGTTCCTCGCCGACACAAAAGATTGGTGTTAATTCATTAGCAAGTGCGGCTTTGATCTTTCGGTTGATGAGCGCATCTGATTCTTGATGAATTGCGCGTCGTTCTGAGTGGCCGATAACTACAAAGGTACAACCAAGCTTTGCCAGCATTGACCCTGAGATATCACCAGTGAAGGCACCGCTTGCTTCTGGCGAAAGATCCTGTGCTCCGTACTGCAAGCGCAATCGATCTCCATCAACCAAAGTTTGAATCGAGCGGATGTCTGTAAATGGAGGGATCACCGCAACATCTACGGCGTCATAATCCTTATCTTCAAGCCCGTAAACCAACTTTTGGGCAACTGCGATCGCCTCAAGGTGATTGAGGTTCATCTTCCAGTTTCCTGCCATTAAAGGTTTACGCATTGTCAGCTCCTATGTTCAGCGAGTTCTATTAAATTAATTCTAGTGCTTTTAGTCCGGGAAGTTCCTTGCCTTCTAGGTATTCCAGTGAAGCTCCGCCTCCGGTTGAGATATATCCGAACTGAGAATCTGCAAAGCCCAGAGCACGAACCGCCGCTGCAGAGTCTCCCCCGCCAACTACAGATATTCCTGAAACCTGTGTTAGCGCTTGTGCAACTACTTTTGTTCCCGCAGCAAAGTTAGGGAATTCAAACACTCCCATTGGACCATTCCAGAATACGGTCTTGCACTTAACAATTTCTGCAGCAAATGCCGCAGCCGATACCGGTCCGATATCTAGACCCATTTGATCAGCAGGTATTGCATCTGCAGCAACAAGTGTTGGGGTTGCATCTGCGGCAAAGGCAGGTGCAACAACAATATCTGTAGGTAGTAAAAGCTTGACGCCATTTTTTTCAGCGGTAGCAATTAATCCTTTGACGACATCAAGCATCTCTGATTCAACCAGTGAAGTACCGATCTCTTTGCCTTGAGCCTTCAGGAATGTGAAAACCATTCCGCCACCAAT
>B570J29609_1000156_pt1 | contig 9864 bp, 9 predicted proteins | sample LakMenEpi30Jul09_FD_29609 | JGI IMG/M metagenome (IMG submission 29609) | reverse complement strand
CTAAACGCATGATGATACTATCAATTATTCCGCCAAAATAGCCGGAAATGCCACCAATAAGCAATGCCAATGGATAGGTAATGATAATCCCGAAAATACCAATAAACATACTAATTCGACCACCATGTAACAAGCGACTAAATTGGTCGCGTCCTTGTTCGTCTGTTCCCAAAATATTAAATTTTGCGTCACCAATAACCCCAAATAAATGCCAATTTAAGGAAATACCAGGAATAATTGTGAGTTCCTGCCATTTTGGAGGTAGGGAAATACTCAAATTAAATAATTGATATTTTGTCCCAGTCACAAATAATCGTAATGGTGAAGGTTTTGTCTGATCTATAATTATTTTTCTTTCCCCAGTTTCTAAGTTAGTATCGCCTTGTGTTGTAGGATATACGTGGGGTCCAATAAACTGCCCTGATTGAGATACCCAATGAATCTGAGTCGGTGGAAGTAGTGAACCGTTCGGTTGTGAATCATAAGGGTTATAAGGAGCGATAAAATCAGCACCAATTACGGCTAAATAGAAGCAGAAGAGGACAATTGCCCCAGATCGTGCTAAAGGATTTTTGTTAAGTCGTTGCCACCAATTCATAGTTTTTGATGTAGAATTTGATGTTGATTATTTATTGATAAAAGTATATATCAATGAATTAGATAAAAACCACAAACCTAGTTGATTTTATGAATAAATTACATCACCATCGCGCCCAATTTCCCGCTTTAAGTAATAAAATTTATTTTAATTACGGGGGACAGGGTCCAATGCCTCAAGGGGCTATGGATGCTATTACCCAATCTCAGGCACATATTCAACATCTCGGTCCTTTTGGTAATGCGGCCTATGGTTGGATATCACCGCAAATACAAGCCAGCCGAGAAGCGATCGCATCCACATTAAATATACCATCTAACACAATCACTCTCACTGGTAATGTTACCATAGGTTGTAATATCGCTATGTGGGGTATTAATTGGCAACCCGGTGATCATCTTCTTCTTTCTGACTGCGAACACCCTGGAGTCATTGCTACTGCCCAGGAAATTGCCCGTAGATTGGCGATAGAAGTTACTACCTGTCCCTTAATGGCTACTTTAAATGAGGGAGATCCTATCAGTATTATTGCTGAGAATATTCGTCCTCGTACCCGTTTAGTGGTTTTAAGTCATGTTTTATGGAATACCGGTCAAGTTTTACCTATTGACAAAATTGTAGAACTATGCAGAAGNAATAATTCTCTGCTGTTGATAGACGCGGCTCAATCAGTGGGTGTTCTCCCCGTAGATTTAACCGCGTTGGGTGTAGATTTTTATGCCTTTACTGGTCACAAATGGTTATGTGGTCCTGCTGGTGTGGGTGGTTTATATGTCCGTCCCGAAACTAGGGAAAATTTGCATCCTACNTTTATTGGTTTAAATGGAGTCACTACTAATAGTCAAGCTNAACCGACGGGTTGGCAACCAGATGGNCGCAGATATGAAGTTTCTACTTTATCAACACCATTATATATAGGTTTAAAAGCAGCAATTACAATTCATGAACAGTGGGGAACAGCAGAGAAAAGATATGAGCAAATTTGCAAAAATAGTCAATATCTTTGGCAAAAATTAACCTCTTTATCTAATGTTAAATGTTTGAAAAATTCTCCTCCAGAAAGCGGGTTAGTCTCTTTTCAATTAACGAATCAAACTAGTATTAAATTAGTGCAATATCTAGAATCACAACAGATTTTAACCAGAACAATTTCTCAACCTAACTGTATTCGNGTTAGCGTTCATTACTTAACATTAGAATCAGAGATTGATGAATTAATCACAGCAGTATCAAATTTTAGAGAAATGGGCGACTAGAAGTCGCGGCTACACAGACAAAACCCACCTTTATGGGTTAAATTATATTAGTCCGCGACGGCGGACTTTGCTTATATAGTAGCGATTTCCAATCGCCTAATACTCTTTTTAACCTTGTTTTAAATCATGAAAAGACCAATTATATACATAGCCATTACCAATCACGGTTTTGGTCATGCTACCCGCACAGCTTCCATAGCTAATACCATTCAAAAATTATGTCCTGAAGTGTTATTAATTATAGTTACTACCGCACCGCGCTGGTTATTAGAATCTTATATAGAAGGTGATTTTATTTTACGTCAACGGGCGTTTGATTTAGGTGTAATTCAAGCTGATAGTTTGACAATGGATAAACCAGCAACTCTGGAGAAATTGCGAGAAATTAAGAAAAATTACAAATCTTTAATTGCTTCAGAAGTTAATTTTATTCGTCAAAATCGCGTGAATATAATTTTAGCAGATATTCCCTTTCTTGCGGTTGGATTTGCTGAAGCTACAGATATTCCTTGCTGGATGATTAGTAACTTTGGTTGGGATTTTATCTATAGAGATTGGGGGGGAGAATTTACAGAAATTGCTGATTGGATTAGCGATTGGTATGGAAAGTCTAACCGTTTATTTCGTCTTCCTTTNCATGAACCAATGTCGGCTTTTACAAATATTATAGATGTCGGTTTAACAGGTGGTTCNCCCCATTTTTCTCCTGATGAATTACGCAGTAATTGGCAAATAAATACAACTTTAGAAAAAACCATTTTACTAACATTTGGTGGTTTAGGTTTGCAAGAAATTCCTTATGCTAATATTAGCAAATTTCCCGATTTGCAATTTATTACTTTTGATTTTTTAGCCCCAGATTTACCCAACTTAATTAAAGTTACAAATCGTCAATATCGTCCTGTAGATTTTATGCCAATTTGTGGGAGAATTATCTCTAAACCTGGTTATGGGACATTTTCAGAGGCTACCCTACTAGAAGTACCAGTGGTAACTATTCCCCGTGATGATTTTGCTGAAGCGGCTTTTATGTTAGCAGGACTTGCTGATTATAACCATCATCAAATTCTCACAGCACCGGAATTTTTTCAAGGAGATTGGGATTTTCTTTATCAGTCACCCCAACCTCCAAAACAAACACAGGTAATCAATAAAAATGGCAATGAAACAATAGCCAAAGCCGTGATAGATTATTTGTAAGTATTCATATCCCTAACTTCTATCATTGATTCATTATTTATTGATATCATTGCAAAAGAAGTTGGGGACTTTACAGCATGAGGATTATGACCCACTACCAAAAATTATTAAGAGTCTCCACCACGGGCAAATCATTTCACAATATTACTGCTAAAATTGAAGCCATTGTTGCCGAATCTGGCATAGAAACTGGGCTTTGTAGTTTATTTTTACGTCACACCTCAGCTAGTTTAGTAATTCAAGAAAATGCTGATCCTGATGTATTAGTTGATTTAGCTAATTTCATGGCCAAAATAGTACCAGAAGGAAACTATTATATTCATAATTCTGAAGGACCAGATGATATGCCAGGACATATTCGCACAGTTTTAACCCACACTTCTGAACAAATTCCTATTAATCGTGGTCATTTAGTATTAGGAACATGGCAAGGAATCTATGTTTGGGAACATCGTCAACAGAATAATGTAAGAGAATTGGTAGTTCATATTTCTGGATAAATTTAGATCCCCGACTTCTTGAAGAAGTCGGTTAAAACCGACTTTAACTATTAGGTTTATTCTGGCCTATTCAAGTACAATAATTCCAAAACGATAGCCTTTACCATAAACAGTATGAATAAGTTGAGTGTTATCTCCTATTTCTACCTTACGACGTAACAGACGAATTAAAGCCGCAATAACATTACTATTAGGTTGTTCTTCATTCTGCCATAAATGCTGCAAAATTTGAGCATGAGTCAGTAATTGTCCGTCATTTTCCATAAAGTATTGTAATAACTGACTTTCTTTTTGAGAGAGTTCAATAATTTTCCCGTGACGATAAACTATTTGATTTTCTATATCCAGTTCTAAATCCGCTACAGCTAACTTTCCCGTTGTCCCAGTATGGGATTCGGTACTAGTACGACGCAACAAAGCCCGGACTCTTGCCAATAATTCCCGCAATTCAAAAGGTTTGACTAAATAATCATCTGCACCCGCGTCTAAACCCTGTACTCGGTCATCAAGTGTATCTTTTGCAGTTAGAAATAGCACAGGAGTTTTTTTCCCTTGACGACGTAATTCCTGACAAATCTCTAAACCAGTTTTTCCTGGTAACATCCAATCTAAAATCAGTAAATCATAACTCCCTATTTTTGCCAAATTGCTGCCACTTATTCCATCATAAGTAGCATCTACACTATAACCTTCACGGGTTAACAGACGACTTAAAGGGTCAGTTAGTTCGACTTCATCATCAACTAATAAAATTTTCATGACGTTCTTAGTGAGCAATATAGATATATTCTCAATATAGTGAACTGCAAACACATTAAGAATACCAAAAAAACAATGTTAACTGTTGCAATACCAAAAGGGGAACTACTGAAACCTAGTCTTGGCATATTACAATCTGTAGGATTAGATTTTAGTGCTTTCTTAGAATCAGGAAACCGCCAATTGCAAATTTCTGATCCTAGTGGACAGGCAAAAGCCTTGTTAGTCCGAGCNCAAGATGTGCCTGTTTATGTAGAATATGGTCAGGCACAATTGGGAATTGTGGGTTACGATGTCCTCAGAGAAAAACAGCCACAAGTTGCCCAATTAGTGGATTTAAAATTTGGATATTGTCGGATGTCTGTAGCTGTAAAAGCTACCAGTTCCTACAAATCTCCTTTAGATTTACCTGCCCATGGTCGAGTTGCTTCTAAATATGTAAATTGTGCGCGAGAATATTTCCAAAATTTGGATTTACCAATAGAAATTGTCCCTTTATATGGTTCTGTGGAATTAGGTCCAATTACGGGAATGTCAGAAGCAATTGTTGATATAGTTTCGACGGGAAAGACTTTAAAAGAAAATGGTTTAATTGAAATTGCGACTTTGTATGAAAGTACAGCCCGGTTAATTGTTCACCCTTTAAGTTATCGGTTAAATACAGGTAATTTAGATAAATTAATTGCACAAATGCGGTCAGAAATGCTCACCCCAGTTTAATTAAATCTTATATCCCCGACTTCTTAGAAAAGTTGGGGATCTTAAATTTAGGGCTTTTTGACGGCACTAAGTTGATCTAAAATTCCCAAAATCTCTTGTTCAAATGCAACTTGAGCGCGGTTAGTTTTTCCACCAATATATAAAGTTTCACCTTTTTGTAAAGCCCAAATTTGAGAATGGGAAAAATAACTCATGACCACGCCTAACATTAATAAAGCAAAGCCAGTATAAACAATAGGAATACCAGGATCAAACTTAATTTGTAACCCAGTGCTACCCATGACATCAAGAATTTGTAAATTTACCCCATTCACAGGGATAGACATTCCCGCACGCACAGTATTAATTAATTTACCTTGGCCATCATAAATTAATACCATACCTTGCAAATCTTTAGCTAATAGGGAAACACCCTCACTTAAATCAGGTTTGGTAGGAATCCAAGTTCCCCAAAGTCTCCCTCTACCTTTGGTGTCTAATTGTGCCATTGGTAATTGGAAAATTGGACTTTTATTTAATCTGACCCGAACACTGGAAATTCCCCAATCTGTTTGATAGAAAACTACACCATGATAACGCAGAGGTTTGTTAACATAAATCTTCTCATGATTAACTTCTTTGCCATCATTATCCAACACAGACATATCTGAATAAAATTGGTCAATTCCTCCTGTTGGTGTGTAATCAATCCAAAAACGATTGACACGCACAGACCAATCTTTTAACACATCCTGAGAAGACCAAGCACCAGCATCAACAATATTTTTTACCTGGAATGTATCNCCACTAGAAATCATTTCTTGAGCCATAAATCCCNTCATTGCTCCCCAAATTCCACCCAACAAAATAGCCACAATACCAATGTGAACAATGATTGGACCAATTTTGCCAATAATACCTTTACGAGCATAAAGAATATCATCTTTCTCCTGGAAAATTTGATAACTTTTCTGCTGTAAAATAGGTGTAATTGTTGGTAAAGAAATACCCTCTAATTCAGCACTCAAGGCTAATTTTTTAAAATTGCGAGGTTCTTCGTAATATTTCCATTTTTGAGCAGCCTTGAGGGCTGGTAATTGACGAGTAAAGGTACAAGCTGTTAAACTAGTTCCAAATAAAACTAATAAACCTAAAAACCACCAAGTTCTATATACATGATCTAATCCAACAACTTGAATAACTTTCCAAGATAGGAAACCAAATAAAGCCGGATGTTCTGGGTAATTAGACTGGTAAAATGCAGGTGATTGTCCCTGCTCAATTACCGTACCACTAACACTAAATATAGCAATTGCTAATAATAGGATAATTGCCAACCGTAAATCAGTTAATATAGGCAAAATCTCCCTGCGGATAAATCGCCCAGGTATTAACCACCAACTTAATTCTGTAGATGTTGTATTATCTAAAGTCATGCCTAAAAACTGTCAAAAGGGATGCGAGAAAGTAAAGAAAAAACACCAAATCCTACTAATAATACCCCGCTAACAGGATTTATCCAGCCAGACCAACGACGCAATTCTAATAGTTTTTTAATACTAGCAGTAAAAGTACCTGCTAAAATTAATGGAGTTACATATCCGGCTGTGTAAGCAAGTAGTAAAACAGCACCTAAAATTAAATCTTGGGTATTAGCAACCCAACCTAATAAACTGGCTAAAACTGGTGTGCTACAAGGAGAAGCAACTAAGCCAAATGTTAACCCAATAGAGTATGAACGCACTCCGGGAGGTAAATCTTGAGAAATCCAATTTGTTTCCTTTAAAGAAGGAAATTGTATGGGTAATGCTTCTAATAAATTCAGCCCCATTATAATAGCGATAATACTGACAATGATTGGTAAACCAATTCCTATCTGTCCATAAACTTTACCAACTAAACCTGCTACTATTCCCATTCCTGCTAATGTAGTTGCTAATCCCAACGCAAACCAAGTTGATTGGGCTGCTGCTTGTAAGCGAGTTTTAGCTTCATAACCGCCAATATAGCCAATGGTAATNGGCAGCATGGACAGCATACAAGGAGTGAGGCTGGTAAGCAAGCCAGCCGCAAAAATAATGGCAATACTAACAATACTCAGGTGAGTAAGTTGGTTAGCAACAAGGATGTTAGCAAGTTGTTCAAGTTCGTAAATTCGGGTTTCTAGAGTTTCTAACATGGGTATATTTCAGCAGTAAATACTTACTCTGATTGAATTTTAACGTATTTTACCTTTAAAGTTACAGGAATAATTGGCGTGGTGCAAATATGAAGCTAATTAAATTATCTCAAAGGCTAAATTATCACTTTTGAGAAAATTATAGCTGAAATGATCTACNATATTTGTATCACTTAATTCTAAATTATAAAAATCTACAAACTCATGATCAAAATATGGACCNGCGTGCCAAGTTCCCACACTTAAGTTAATAAAACAATTTCCCGGAATCTGAAAAGCCGCAAGTTCTGATAATACAGGTTTATGCAGATCATTATTAGGTGGACAAACTGCCATTAACCAGTCTTTACCATCTAAAGAACCTAAACATTGGGTACATTTGATATGACGAGTAATTTGGTGAAATTTTCGGCCTTTTTCCTGTAACCGCATAATATAAAAACGGGGACTACCATTTTGTAAATTTAATTGTGCGTCTTCTTGATCAAAAATGTTCCTATCTCCAATTGCATATATTACTTGTCCATAGGCTTGAAAATTTTCTGGTGTAATCAATTGAGATGCTAGTTTTTGCATTGTTGGTAATGCACTCATAATTTCTTCCCTTGATAATTCAATAATTCACATACACTCTAACAATGCCTGTTTAAATTCTGCTGCTGTTTGAAAATAAATTTGCGGTTTTTCTGTCAACGCTAAATCTATGACCTTTGCTAAATTTTCGGGAATATTATTATTACGTTGAAGAATCGGAACAGGGTTATTTTGTAAAACAGACAACCAAGGATCACCCATAAAATTACGTGGGAAATATCCCGTCAACATATTATATAAACAAGCTGCAGTTGCCCATACATCAATTTCTGGTGATTGGTTTTGAAAATCTAGTACCTGTTGACGGGGCATAAATGCAGGTGTGCCTATTTTTGTCCCTGTTAAAGTTTGTCCACTTAACCCAGCTAAATCGAATGCTTTGTACAAACCATAATCGCCTATTTTCACGACTATTTTATCGTTAATTTTACTGATAAAAATATCATTTGGTTTTAGATCTTGATGAAATAAACCTTTACCTTTAGTAATTTTTCCATCAATTGATTTAATAGAAGAAAGTTCGATTTCATGGGCATAGATCAAAACATCGAGAATTTGCAAAGTTATATCCAGAGCAACATCAATAGGTAAACGCCATCCTAATTTTTGCATAAAGTCCCAAAGATTATCGGCTGAAAAATATTCCATTTTGAAAAAGAATATATTTTCCACAAAGCCATAATCTAACAATTGTATGATATTGGGATGTTGCAACATCTTGATATTTTCTGTTGCTCCCAGAAACATTTCTACCCTTTGTATTTGATCAGTAACCGCTGGTAACATGATCTTAAGAGCAATTAAGTCATTGTTTTCAGTATGCTTGGCTAAAAACACTTCTGCAAATTCACTTTTCCCCAATGATTTTGTTAAATTATATCCAGATATACTTTGAAGACTNATATTACCACTTTGAGCTAAATCCAGAAGCTTTTTAGCAATGGTTGAAAAAGTGGGTTGATCATNTTCTTTTTCAACGATTAAGTCTGGTGTTTTGTTTAATTCGGNTTCTACTTGTACACCAATTTTAAAAAAAATATCNCCCAACTTAATTTCATCACCATCTTGTAAATTATATTCGGGAAAGTTTAATTTTAATGCTTCTTTTGCTGGTTGCTCTTTTTGTCTTTGTCCAATTTTCTTGCCATTTACAAATGTACCATTTAAACTTCCTAAATCTCGCACACGGATATCTGGAGGATTAATATCNAGTAAACAGTGATAGCGGGAAATAGTCATNTCAACCTTATCTGCTATTTGTAAGTTGCAATCATCATTTCNGCCAACAATGCAAGTGCTACGAGATGCAAAAACATATTGTTGTCCAGAAAGTTTACCCTGTGTGATAGTAAGTGTAATTTTAGACGACATTTTTAATAACTAATAATTCAACTGTTAACTGGCACATTACTGTTTAAGTTGTTCTTCACATTATAACAGGTTTGTAAATAGATTATGAGAATATAGGGTACTAGTGTTTTTTATTGAAGAATGATTTAAATAACTTATTAGATATCTTCAAATGTATAAATTAAAGTTAAATTTTTGGTTTTAATGGACTTTTAACCCCTTTGGTAAACCTCTTTCGCGTCGGGGAGAGGCTTTGAGATCTCAGTCTCTCGCAGAGAAGGGGGGTTAGGTTTCTGAAGATTATCGGGGTTTCATCTAATACCTTTCAAACAATCTCTTAACGACGAATTTTCTTAGCTATCCCAGGCAAATTTTGATTAGCTTCTTGAATGTTTCCAGGAATATCTTTTTCCCAGAGTTTTTGAGTTTTTAAATTAACATTACCTTTTAAAACAAAAAAGTCTTGGATATTAAATACTTTACCAGCCAGCTTAAATGGGGTATTTTATCCTTGAATAGCATTTGAATCAAATTACTGTTAGCGGTGGGTTAAAGGCTAGAAATAACGGTTTTATTAGTTGTATTAGAACGACAACCTAAGGCTAATCGCACCATGAATATTGAGGAAGTGATAAAAGCGAGAAAGTTCTGACGATTCATAAAAATGTTTATTTGTCTTAGCACAATATCAAGTTCAAAACATACCCTAACCCTCCCCTTATCAAAGGG
>B570J29609_1000150_pt1 | contig 10160 bp, 10 predicted proteins | sample LakMenEpi30Jul09_FD_29609 | JGI IMG/M metagenome (IMG submission 29609) | reverse complement strand
TAACTGCTAAAATTTATGGACAAATAAAAGCCGGATTAATTAACAAATTTGGACCAAAGCAAAAAACTAAACGTCAAATAACTAAAATCACTGAATTAGGTTTTGATGAAAATGACGTTTGGATAGCAGCAATAACATTTGAAAGTTCAACGGGCTTTAAATATTGAGATTAGAGAGGAAGTTATTTTTAAATAACCTTAACTTGATGAAAATTCATAGAGTTTTCACTAACTCTTCATAATTTTATGTAAATTTTATAAAACGGAAAAGGAAAATATATTCCTTTCCCTAGTTTCTAATTAGCAAAATTTAGATTTTACCAATACTGTGTAGTCCTAAAATAATACCTACTCCCAAAATATGCCCAAAGGAAGCAGTTGCTAGTACCGCAGGTAAACCAAAACCACCAAAAAGTTGAGGTGCTGGTAATTCTGGTTTAGAGTGAGGGCGCTCAATAGTAAATTTACCAACAGCAATAGCAAAAATATTGGCAATAATCATAATTATGCCCATATTAGAACTCCATTCTAGAGGTGCAGTCGCAGTAGCGAGTAAGCTTGAAATCAACATCTAATTTACTCCCATATTTTCAGACATTTATCAATATCATCTAAATATTGATCGACAACAGTTTGTATCATTGCTGACTTTGCAATAAATCTTAATATTTGTTTTCACTACATAATAGAAAAGAATGCTATTATTAATAATAATTTTTGATGTTTGCCGTCGTCTTAACGGTATCTAGAATGGCTGGTAATTGCTAAGATGAGAGTAATTATTTTCTGAATTGATCATGTCCTCAACCCTTGACTCCTTACCACCTGCACTCAATAAAATCGTCCAACGCTTTCAACGCTCCACAGAACCAAAACGACGCTATGAACAGTTAATCTGGTATGCTCAAAAGCTACAAGCCTTCCCTGAAAATGGTAAACTCCCAGAAAATAAAGTTCCAGGTTGTGTTTCTCAAGTTTATGTTACCGCATCATTAGAAGACGGTAAAGTAATATTTGAGGGTGATTCTGACTCCCAACTAACTAAGGGATTATTGGCACTCCTAATAGAGGGATTAAACGGATCAACACCCACAGAAATAGTCCAGCTTACTCCTGATTTTATTCAAGAGACTGGTTTAAATGTAAGTTTGACACCTTCCCGTGCTAATGGATTTTATAATATTTTCAAAACAATGCAGAAAAAAGCCTGGGAATGTAAACTAGTAGATTAAGGATTGGAAACTCGAAAAATCAACAGCGGGGGGTGGCAACCACAGAGAGTTGCCCCTATTTGGTGATGATAAATTATGCTCCTTCTGATCTATCAATTTTCTGACCAGGAGAAGATTCATAAAGAGCATCTAACTGTTCCCGCGCATCGTCAAGATTAATTGAACGCATTACCAACAGTGGTTCTTTAATCATATTACCTGCACTATCTAACAATTCAGGATGGGGGACATACTGCTTTCTAGCTGCATAATAACCAAAGCCACCTTGTGATGATTGATGATTTGGATAAGTCCTTTCCCTATCAAAACTGAACATGATCAGATTGCGAATTAAATTACCAACGGCCATGAATGCCAAAACAGTGAAGGCTAAAATATAAAGCAGGTGTAGCATGGAATTTTCCTCCAAAACAGCAAAGGTTAAAAATCTTATCTTGTAAATCTTAAAACTCCGTAAATAAATAATTTACGGTAAAAAAAGAATGTAAAATTCTTTACTTGTGAGCCTATGTTATATGATGCAATCCTTATATTAAAATTAAGGTAACATGAGGCACATTATTTTTTTATGAAAAAAATGTTAAGAATTGTCTAATATTTTCACAATTTCCGCTTGATTTAAATTTTGTCAAAGGGTTTATGATTCCTTTGACTGACCTAAGCGCATTCCCACACCCCAACATTCTGTAACTAATTGATGCCAAGGCATTACAGTTGCCATATCAATTCCTACCTGTTGGTCAGTTGCCGTAAATAACATTTTAAAGGCATTGAGTTGATCTTGTGCATCTTTAACTCGCTTAAGTAAGTTTAGTTGCTCTTGATCACTCATGAATTGGATTTTCTCATTTTCCAAGATTTGACGATATCGCTCAAACCAATATTGAAAATCCTCTAACAGGGGTTCTAAGACTGATTTCAGTAAATCAGAGCTTGGTAGATTTGAGTGTCCCATATATGAGAAGCATATTTCCTAATTCTTGTTTTATATTAACATTATTTACGATTCTTAACAATCAGTTCATAAGTTTCTATACAAAAATTAAAAAATCTGTGACTCCCCACCTGATACACAATTATATAAATTTGGCAAGAAACTTGTAAAGCTCTTGGGGAGTAATGTGGTATGTCTAAAGGAACAAATTATGGANAAGTTGAGAAGAAAGAAAAATTAGGAAGTTTTTGACCTGTTTTCTACCAAGGGGCTGTAGTTGGGCTAAATTAGGAGAAACCATAGCCAGTGGACTATTATTTATTTTGTAAAGATATTTTTTGTCAAGTTTATTTTAACACTTCGCCAAAAGTTTAACAGCCGATGTCGCCAAATCAAGAAACCCAACCAGTCGAAAAAATCTATTTACCCCGTACCAGCGAGTCAGAAACATTAAAAAAGATTCGCCATACAGCTTCGCATATCATGGCAATGGCAGTACAAAAGCTGTTTCCNAAAGCGCAAGTCACAATTGGACCTTGGATTGAGAATGGGTTTTATTATGACTTTGATAGTCCAGAACCCTTTAGNGATAAGGATTTGAAAACCATTCAAAAAGAAATGGTGAAGATTATTAATCGTAAATTGCCGTTAATTCGGGAAGAAGTCAGCCGAGAAGAAGCACAACACCGCATAGAAGCTATTAAAGAACCCTATAAGTTAGAAATTCTGGGTGATATCAAACAAGAACCCATTACAATTTACCATTTAGGAGAGCAATGGTGGGATTTGTGCGCTGGTCCTCACGTCGAAAATACTAGCGAAATTAATCCCAAAGCTATAGAATTAGAAAGCGTTGCGGGTGCTTATTGGCGGGGAGATGAAAATAAGGCTCAGTTACAACGCATTTATGCTACGGCTTGGGAAACTCCCGAACAACTAGCTGAGTACAAACGCCGCAAAGAAGAAGCTTTACGCCGTGATCATCGTAAAATAGGTAAAGAACTGGGATTATTTATCTTTTCTGATTTAGTTGGACCTGGTTTACCCTTATGGACTCCTAAAGGGACCTTGTTAAGAACGATTTTAGAGGACTTTCTCAAAAAAGAACAATTAAAACGGGGTTATTTACCTGTAGTTACTCCCCATATTGCCAGAGTTGATTTATTTAAAACATCTGGACACTGGCAGAAATACAAAGAAGATATGTTTCCGTTAATGGCTGAAAATGAGGAAGCAAAAGCCATAGAACAGGGTTTTGTTCTCAAACCAATGAACTGCCCTTTCCATATTCAAATATACAAGAGTGAATTACGCTCCTATCGGGAATTACCGATGCGGTTGGCGGAATTTGGTACAGTTTACCGTTATGAACAGTCTGGGGAATTGGGTGGTTTAACCAGGGTGCGGGGTTTTACAGTTGATGATTCTCATTTATTTGTGACTCCCGAACAGCTAGACAGTGAATTTCTGAATGTTGTAGACTTGATTTTGAGCGTTTTCAAAAGTCTGCAATTAAAGAATTTTAAAGCTAGATTGAGTTTTCGTGACCCAGCCAGTGATAAATATATTGGTGGGGATGAAGTTTGGGATAAAGCAGAAGGAGCGATTCGTCGCGCTGTGCAACAATTGGGAATGGAGCATTTTGAAGGGATTGGGGAAGCGGCTTTTTATGGTCCCAAACTGGATTTTATTTTCAGTGATGCTTTAGAACGAGAATGGCAATTAGGAACAGTGCAGGTAGATTATAATTTACCGGAACGGTTTGATTTAGAATACGTGGCTGAGGATGGTTCGCGTAAGCGTCCGGTCATGATTCACCGCGCCCCCTTTGGTTCTCTGGAAAGGTTAATTGGGATTTTGATTGAAGAGTATGCGGGTGATTTTCCCTTGTGGTTAGCACCTGTGCAAATCAGGTTATTACCTGTAGGTGATCTTCAATTAGATTTTACCAAAGAGGTGGTAGCTAAGATGGTTGCGTTAGGTATTCGTGCAGAAGTGGATACCAGTGGCGATCGCTTGGGTAAATTGATTCGTAACGCAGAAAAGGATAAAATACCTGTCATGGCGGTGATTGGTGCGAAGGAAGTCGAAACTAACAGCTTGAGTATTCGTACCCGTGCTTCCGGGGAATTGGGAATCATCACCGTGAATGAAGTTATGGACAAAATCACCGAAGCAATTACTAACTTTAGCAACTTCTAGTTAAAGAGCGGGCTGGGACTTACCCAGCCTAAAAGTAGATTAACTCAAAATCATGTATGCTTAGAATGGATTGTCCAATCTATCTACAGAAACATTAACCGATAATGGTAGACGACCAGGATTTAAACGAGGTTCGGCCGCATAACCCACGGGTACTAAAACAGCAATACCGATATCTGGGTCATTTTCTGCCCCAATTATAACTTTGACCTGTTCTTCAATCCAACCATTCATAAAGCAAGTGGATAAACCCAGACTTTCCGCTGCTAATACTAAATTTGTAGCAGCTATCATGGCATCTTTAATGGCATATTCCCGGCGCTTATCCCCTAACTGTATTTGAAATTGAGGAATAGCAGTTTTAAAATAATTGACTGTTCGCTCATTCCAAGCTCCGGTAGTTGCACCTTGTTCTAAAATAGGTGTTAAATCTTTTTCTCCCGCAGCAGCGTCAGCAGCGAAAACAAAGGTAACAGGCGCTTGAATAATTTGATTTTGATTGTAAGCAGCCGCACATAATGCTTTTTTTTGGTTTTCGTCTTGAACTAACACTATTCTCCATGATTGGACATTAAAACTACTGGGTGCAGCTACGGTTAATTCTACCAGTTGTTTGAGCAGTTCTGGGGAAATAGGATCTGGTTTGAAGGTTTTGATGGAACGACGTTGTATGATGGCACTGGGTACGTCTAAGGCTTTGATTTCGGTGGAACTCACGCTATTCTCCTCTGTTTTGTTCTATGCGCTTAGGGTAACGCTTTTTGTATGCAGTTCAATTGACTGGTTGTTGATTATTTATTCATAGGATTACAGAGTATTTTTTGTCACACAGAGACGCAGAGGAGGTAAATACGGAGTTTTTATGGCTGATATCTCTGTTTTTGATTACTTATCTCCGGTAATATATTTTTCTAAGGTATCAGCTAAGGTAGCTTTAGCAACAGCACCAACAACTGTTTTGATCTGTCTTCCTCCTTTAAATATCATCAAAGTGGGAATAGTCCGAATCCCGTAATGACTAGCAACGGTGGGATTTTGATCTGTATTCAGTTTTACTACTTTTATTTGTTCTGCGTATTCTGTAGCTACTTCTTCTACTACGGGGGTTAGCATTTTACAAGGACCACACCAAGGAGCCCAAAAATCAACTAAAACAGGGGTTTGACTTTCTAATACTTCTTGTTTAAATGTAGCTTCAGTGACGTTAGTAATTGATGACATAAATAAATTGTCTCTCTAGACTTGAGTTATTAATTTGATAATATCTAATAAATAGGTCAAGAAACATGATGCTAAGTTTAATTTTACTAAGTTTCTTTTTGTGTATGTAAGTTGGGTTGCGACAGTGAAACCCAACATTTACAAATTATACCTTTTGGTTTTTAACTCTGTTCTAGATTACTAGAATTTTGATCTGCACCACAATGATAACAATAAGGTAATCCTCTATAAGTCAAATTATGGCAATTATGACATTCAATATATTGATCATAACCGCAATGAGGACAATGGCTATCTTGAGAACGAATTTTCTTAGCACACCGAATACAGCGTGATTGTTGAATCCTGTTAACTGCTTGAACTTGAGGATTAAATACGATGGTTTGGAAGAATTTAATTATGCCAAAACCAATGACGGGAATTAGCAAAATATAAAGATAATTAATTAGGAAAATTAGCCCACCAAATAGGAAGCTAATCAGATTAAACAATAATTGAAAGATTACACCAATTTGTAAAAATTCAAATACCTTCAAAATTAAGGGTATGAGAAATATAACTAACAAATGCCAGCTTATTAGACTGATTAATCCATATCTTCTGCGTTGACTGAAGCTATTAACTAATAATGCAATTGCAATCAAAGGCAATAGAAAAATAGATTGAAAAAACAATTGGATACTAGGATACCAAAATGATGCGTTTTCATAACCTTTTTTTATTTGCTCAAATTTAGTTTCATCTTTTTTGATAAAANCCAGAAAATTAATACTTTCAGGTTTTGTCAGCAGTTGATTTTGTAGATTAGCAATTTCCTGTTTTAAGTTAGAAATTTTCTGATTATTTTGTGCTAATTCTTGTTTAGCTTTTTCGGCGCGAACCTGATTAATAGAATTACCTGAAGACTGACCAGCAATTTTTTCTAAAAGTGTAGAATCGTATTGCTGAAGAATGGTAGCATTTGCTTGTTCAAGACGACTAATTTTATCTTGCGTCTGATTTATCGTCGTGATAATTTTCTGATTTTCAGGATTATTCAGTTTATCTTTAGATTCAGCATAGTTCAAACAGATTTTGGAAACCTTACCTAAATGTCCATCTTCTGCATTTTGATATGTTTGTTGAATTTTTAGCTCAGAACTTCTCAAAAATTCATAATCTTTGTTTTTGCTAGTATTTGCTTTATAATCGTTCCATTCAAAATAACATGGATAAGATTGAGACGGGCTAAGATACCATTGACTAATATCATTTAAACCCGTAAAAACATTAATTAAAATGAAAATATCAACTAAAATAATGACAATCAAACTCACCTTATTTAGTGGTTCGTTGTTTACTGTCCGAGAATTATTGAAAAATCTACTTAAAAGGAGACGTATTCTGGTAAACATATAAACGAGATTTAGAATAGTTACAACTGAAATTAATTTACCATTTTCTGGTTACTTTGGTATTTTTTTTGTTAAGTTTTATATACTTATTAAGTAGTTAGTTGTATTTTTCGTGAGTAGGTTAAATATTTTTNTCTCACGCAGCGCCTCTGCGTGAGACAAATTCCTACTTTGATTCCCGCGCTTCCATAGGCTGGGTAATAGCTTGACAATATCTGATTAAAGTATCAAGACGTTCTTCAATAGTTTTTAATCTAGACTGTAATGTTGTTAATTGCTTTGCTCCTTGGAGAAACATTATATCCACTTCCAGGAGTCGCAACTGTTTACTTATTTCCGTTTTATAGGACTGTTCCTGGGAATTAGCGTCAACTAAAGGAATAATTTGCTGTAAAAAAAATGTCTGTAACTTAGTTAAATTTAACCGTAATTCCTCAGCATTGGGTTTATCTGTTGTTACATTAGTTCGTAACTCGTCTATAAATGTTGCCAATTCCTGATATTTATCACAATTTAAATACATTTGTTGCCAGTTAAGATAATATTATTGTCAAGAAAATTTTCTCATACAACCGAAATTTCTTTTGTTTATTATCAAAATCACAAGTCTCAAATCTTGAGTTGAGGCTTCGTTACCGTTAATAGATTTTTTATGATCTTAGCAGGCAACGATAATGACTACAAGCAATTAGGGCATTGTCTCTAAGTATTCAGGCAACAGTATCTCTTTTATAAGCATCCTGTCAATTTTGCTTATCTCTTGACCTATGCACAAATTAACTTTTTTATTTTATGAGTAGTGTAGCTATCAAACCCCCTAGTGATGTTGTTCTCCCGGACTGGCTGAACAAATGTTTAATCGCACCACCAGCGCCAATCTTGACAGAAGAAGAAGAACGAACGTATAACGGTAATGCCTTAATTTGTCGAGCATTTCAGTTTGCATATCAACTACATGAAGGTCAAATTCGGAAATCAGGAGAACCATATATTGCCCATCCTGTCGCTGTAGCCGAAATTCTCCGGGAATTAGGTGGTAGTCCTACTATGATAGCAGCCGGTTTACTTCATGATGTAGTTGAAGATACAGAAGTTACAAATGAAGATATAGAAGCACGTTTTGGACAAGAAGTACGGCGCTTGGTAGAAGGTGTTACCAAACTATCGAAAATAAATTTTACCAGCAAAACCGAAGGTCAAGCGGAAAACTTCCGACGAATGTTTTTGGCTATGGCCCAAGATATTCGCGTAATTGTCGTGAAACTGGCAGACCGTTTGCATAATATGCGGACTCTCCAATATATGTCAGAAGCTAGTCGTCAACGCAGCGCCCAGGAAACACGAGATATTTTTGCACCTTTGGCGAATCGTTTAGGAATTTGGCAGATTAAGTGGGAATTAGAAGATCTAGCATTTAAATATTTAGAACCGGAATCCTATCGAGAAACTCAGGAATGTGTGGCTGAAAAACGCACAGCCAGAGAAGAAAAGTTACTCAAAGCTACGGATACTCTGCACCGTCGGTTACTCAAAGCGGGTATTAATTGTTTGGAAATTAGCGGTCGTCCTAAACACCTTTATAGCATTTATCAAAAAATGCGGCGACAGCAAAAGGAATTTCATGAAATTTACGATTTAGCGGCGCTGCGAATTATTGTCGAAACTAATGAAGAATGCTATCGAGCTTTAGCTGTGGTTCATGATACTTTTCGTCCCATTCCTGGTAGATTTAAAGATTATATAGGTCTGCCTAAACCAAACAATTATCAATCTCTACATACTGGGGTAATTGGTTTGACAGGAAGACCCTTAGAAGTGCAAATTCGCACTCTGGAAATGCACCATATCGCGGAATACGGAATTGCTGCTCATTGGAAGTATAAAGAAACAGGTGGTTCTGAGAATACTAACTTAACAAGTTCTGATGAAAAATTTACTTGGTTACGCCAATTGCTAGATTGGCAAAGTGATTTAAAAGATGCTCAAGAATACTTAGATAGTGTTAAGGATAATCTATTTGAAGATGGCGTTTATGTCTTCACTCCCAAGGGAGATGTTATCCCTTTAAGTCCTGGTTCTACAAGTATAGATTTTGCCTATCGGATTCATACGGAAGTCGGAAATCACTGTGCAGGAGCGCGAGTTAATGGGCGGATTGTTCCCCTGTCAACGCGATTACATAATGGTGATATTGTTGACATTATTACCCAGAAAAATTGTCACCCCAGTTTAGATTGGTTAAATTTTGTCAGCACTTCGGTAGCTAAGTATCGCATTAAACAATGGTATAAGAGATCGCGTCGAGAAGAAAATATTGCCAGGGGACGGGATTTATTAGAAAAGGAATTGGGGAAAGCTGGTTTTGAGAATTTGCTCAAATCGGATGCCATGGAAACTGTGGCGGAAAAGTGTAATTATCATAGTGTGGAGGATTTACTGGCCAGTTTAGGTTATGGGGAAGTCACCTTAAATGTAGTGCTGAATCGTTGGCAGGAAGTCGTTAAAGCTAGACAACCTGTTAGTGATGTGATTCCATTTATCCCTAAGGAATCAACGTCAAGANGCTCACGGGACGCTTTACCTACCTCCCGTGGTGGTGATTCCCCAATTGTTGGACTAGAGGGTTTAGTTCATCATATTGCTGGTTGTTGTACCCCCATTCCTGGTGAACCCATTGTAGGTGTGGTGACACGAGGACGTGGTATTTCTGTACACCGTCAAGGCTGTCATAATCTAGGTAATGTTGAATGTGAGCGTTTAGTACCAGTGCGTTGGAATTCAGTTATTGAAAACTGCAATCGACCACGTACCTATCCNATTAATTTACAAATTGAAGCCCTAGACAGNGTAGGAGTATTGAAAGATGTTCTATCTCGATTAAGTGATAAAGGTATTAATGTCCGTCATGCTCAAGTAAAAACTTGTCTGGGACAACCTGCTTTGATTGATTTGGGAATTGATGTGCGCGACTGTGTTCAGTTGGAAGGTCTATTTGTTCAAATTAAAAAGATGAGTGATATTCTCAATGTTCGTCGTGTTTGTGAGACTGAGGACTGCGGTTAATAGGATCTTACAGCTATTTTCAATTTTGTTTCGCGCAAAGGCAAAAAAGGGGTCAGCATAACATTTAAATCCTCGATTTCTGGGGAAAATGAAGAAGTCGAGGATTTTATTTATA
>B570J29609_1000147_pt1 | contig 10229 bp, 7 predicted proteins | sample LakMenEpi30Jul09_FD_29609 | JGI IMG/M metagenome (IMG submission 29609) | reverse complement strand
ATCATGGAAAGTTTGTCGCCAGTGACAATTGCATACACCAAGGGAATAACTGCGCTCATAGAACTTATTGGAGCGACAACACCCATACGCCCAGTAGCTAAGCCTTCATATAAACAAGCTAAGCCGATGTAACCAAATAATCCCGCTAGCGCTCCTGACAAAACATACCCATTCATGCCAAAGGCTTGTCCATACAGATCCCCTGAGACAAGAACAATCAGCAATCCAACTATCAGTCCGAAAACCTGGGATAAACCTAGGACGGCAAATGGATGATGCATTTTGCTAAGACGTCCTGCAAAAAAGTCAGCCGTTCCCCAGAGCGCACTTGATAGAAGTGCCAAGATTGATGCCATGTAAGCAAGGTTACCGCCCTGCCTCCCAAGAATCAGGCTATGCCATCTTTATTCTAAGTCAGTGGATGCAAATGGTTTCGAGCGTTTAATTGACCATTTACGCACCATAACTCCTCGAGCAGAGTTAACTTTGACCGAGGTTCCTGCACCTCAAAAGTTAGCTACCTTTTCTTTCGCATTCTCGGTTGATGTTTCAAATGGGCTTCTGGGTGAGCAAGAGGATGAAATTGCTAATGGCCGTTTTGTTTTACTTCACGAACCAGGTGGCCAAGCCACATGGGATGGTGAATTTCGTTGTGTAACTTTCGTTAGCGCCGATGTTGACCCGATTATGCAAGAAGATCCGCTGCTTCCAGAAGTCGGCTGGAGTTGGTTTCTTGAATCGCTTGAATCAAACAACTGCACATACAATTCCCCAAGTGGAACAGTCACTAGAGTAAGCAGCGCTTCTTTTGGGAAATTATCTCCTCGAAACAACGAAACTGAAATTGAAATTCGTGCGTCGTGGTCCCCTATTGTTCAAGACCCAAAAGAGATCATTGATCACATTCACAGTTGGTGCAATTTGATTTCAGAGATCGCAGGTCTGCCACCGATGCCTGACGGAGTTTCGGCAATTTCTTCTTCGCGCAGGCGCTAGGTATGAGTGAAGAGATAGTTGCAGTTCCACTTTTGCAACCAAGTGCTGGTACTCCCGAATTAATAAACACTGAGGATTCCTTTCGGCAAGCACTTCAAGAATTAGCCAAAGGCTCTGGGCCTTTTGCTGTCGATGCCGAACGTGCCTCAGGATTTAGATACAGCGCAAGAGCTTATTTGATTCAGATAAAGAGGACTGATGGTGGGTTGCATTTAATTGATCCAATCCCATTTGGTCCGGGCCATGAATTGTTCACCGAACTTAACGATCTTCTCAATACCGACGAAGTCATTCTTCATGCAAGTACCCAAGATTTACCATGTCTGCGCGAACTTGGGATCAACCCGGCACGGCTTTTTGATACTGAATTAGCCGGAAGAATCGCTGGTTTACCCCGAGTTGGTCTGGGGCCATTGCTTGAATCCTTAATGGGAGTNCTACTTGCGAAAGAACACAGCGCTGCGGATTGGTCTGCTCGGCCTTTGCCAAAAGAATGGCTAACGTACGCCGCACTTGATGTTGAGCTTTTGATTGAACTTCGCAATCACATGTACTCAATTCTAGAAGATGCAAAAAAGCTACCTTGGGCACTTGAAGAATTTGCTTCTATTCTGCAAGCCCCGGCAGCACCGGCCCGCGTTGATCCTTGGCGAAGAACATCAGGTATGCACAAGATTAAAAGACGCGATCAGTTGGCGGTAATAAAATCTTTATGGGTGGCCCGAGACCAGGTTGCCGCCCAACAAGATATTGCACCCGGAAAATTACTGAATGACACGGCAATTGTAGAACTCGCAATAGCGGTGCCTACAAGTAAGAAAGAGTTTGAAAAATGCTTACGACCACTTGGTCTTCGAGCTCGCTGGCTAGAAAACCTACAGTTGTGGTTGGACTCTATTGCTATTGCTATGGCATTACCCGATGATCAATGGCCAGCGATGCGCACAAATACCGACACTTTGCCTCCAATAAAATTGTGGCGTGACAAGTTTCCAGAAAAATATGCTCCCTTGTCTCACGCTCGTGCGGCTATCGAGTTAATTGCGCAGGAGAATCAGATCCCCGTAGAAAACTTAGTTACACCAGAACATGTGCGACGGATTTGCTGGAAGCCGCCAGTTGGCGCAACTTTGACTTTGTCAGTCGCGGCGGTTGAAAATGCTTTAACTGAGCTCGGAGCCAGACAATGGCAGATTGATCTGGTGGCACCTGCCGTGGCAGCCGCCTTACTTGAGCGTGAACCCATCCCTGTAGAAGTTGTAGAAACGGTGACCGAAGAGGCTTAACGAGGTACTGTCACAAAGTCATACTCATGAGTAACATATGGCTCATACCTAGAAACGCCTGACCTAGAGAAGGAAGCGCCATGTCTCGCACTGTTGTTCTCGTTGATGCCGTCCGCACGCCATTTGGAAAAGCCGGGGGCATGTACGCCGGTACTCGCGCTGATGATCTAATGGTTCGAGCTATTCGCGGATTGTTGGAGCGCAACCCAAAAATTGATCCTGCATCAATCGAAGATGTTGCTATTGCTGCAGCTACGCAAACTGGAGATCAAGGAATGAACATTGGTCGAAGCGCTGCATTGTTATCAGGTTTACCGAACACAGTTCCCGGCTATTCCATCGATCGTTGGTGTGCCGGTGCGTTAACTGCCGTCACAACAATTGCGGGTGCGATTGCAATGGGAACAAATGAAATTGCGATTGCTGGCGGAGTTGAACATATGGGTAACCATCCAATGGGTGAAGGAATGGATCCAAACCCACGCTATCTTGCCGAACGAATTGTTGAGCAGGACGCACTTGCAATGGGTGCAACAGCAGAGCGTTTGCATGATCGCTTTCCACAATTAACCAAGGAACGCGCAGATCGCTACGCCATGAATTCGCAAGTTAAAACTGCAAAGGCCTATGCTGATGGAAAAATCCAACGAGATTTGATTCCGACAGCTGCTCGAAATGCAGAATTAGGATGGACAGTTGCAACCGCCGATGAAGCACCACGTCCGCAAACTACAATGGAAGGTCTTGCCGGATTAAAGACTCCATTCCGTCCTGCAGGTCGTGTAACTCCTGGTAACTCATCTGGACTAAATGACGGAGCTACCGCTGCGTTGCTTGCAAGCGAAGAGAAAGCGCTAGAACTTGGTTTAACGATAAAGGCGAAAATGGTTACCTATGCCTTTGCCGGAGTCGAGCCAGAAATCATGGGCTACGGACCTGTGCCATCAACGATTAAAGCGCTCAAGCAAGCTGGGCTGAAAATTGAAGATATTGGTGCGTTCGAAATTAATGAAGCATTTGCGGTTCAAGTTATTGCTTTCTTGGATCACTTTGGAATTGCCGATGATGATCCTCGAGTAAATCCCTATGGTGGCGCAATTGCAGTTGGACATCCACTTGCATCATCTGGTGTGCGTTTGATGCTTAATCTTGCGCGAACCTTTGAATCACACCCTGAAGTTCAGTATGGAATAACAACAATGTGTATCGGTCTAGGCATGGGTGGAACAGTTATCTGGGAAAACCCTAACTTTAAGGGAGCTAAGTAATCATGAGCGCAGATATCACACTTCCAGCTGGGGCACCCGAAGAAGTTGTTACCAATGCATTAGTTCGAGAGCTCGATCTTTCTGCTTTCGGCGGCAAAGGTGTGATGGCTTTGATTACCTTAGATAACGGACATGATCACAATCGACCAAATACTTTTGGTCCGCAATCAGTAAAAGCACTTGATGCAGCAATTACTGATGCAATCGGTCGTAACCCTNCAGCGATTGCAATTACAGGAAAGCCATTTATTTTTGCTGCTGGCGCAGATCTTTCTGCACTTTCATTTTTAAATGATCGCAGTCAATCACTTGCAATCGGCAAACTAGGTCATGATGTTTTCCGCCGGCTAGGTGAGTCAAAGATTCCTACCTTTGCATTTATCAACGGATTAGCACTTGGTGGTGGTCTTGAAGTTGGACTTCACTGCCACTACCGCACAGTCGCGTCAACGGCATTTACCGCTCTGCCTGAAGTTTTCCTAGGATTGGTTCCAGGATGGGGTGGTGCAACAATTTTGCCTAAGCTAATTGGTCCAGAGCGCGCAGTTCAAGTAATCATGCTTAACGCACTCAACAACAACACCATGATGAAAGCCAAAGATGCGTTAAAGCTTGGTGTCGTTGATGCCATGTTTGAGCCAGCAGATTTCCTGGAGCGTTCTATTGGTTTTGCTGTTGGAATCCTAAATGGAACAACAAAAATTGAACGTGCTGATTACAGCAACGATCCTGCATGGGAAAGCGCCCTTGCAACCGGTAAAGCCGCAGCGTTAAAGAAGTATGGCGGTGCCACCATTGCCTCTCCTATGAAAGCACTTGAACTGATTGCAGCGGCCAAGAACAACACCCTGAGTGAAGGTTTTGATGCCGAAGATCAAGTCCTAGCTGATTTAACAATGTCTGATCCGCTTCGCTCTTCGCTCTATGCTTTTAATTTGATTCAGAAAAAGCGCAAAAAGGTTGAAGGTGCACCAAAGCCGGCATTGGCCCGCAAAGTAACTAAGGTCGGAGTTGTTGGTGCCGGCTTAATGGCATCCCAGTTGGCACTACTTTTGGTGCGAAACCTAAAGTGCCCAGTTGTCATGACAGATATTGATCAAGCACGCGCCGACAAGGGCGTGGCCTGGGTAAGAAATGAACTTGCTAAGTTGGTTGAAAAGAAGCGCATGAGTCCAGAATCGGCTGGACGCCTATCACTTCTAGTCTCAGGTTCAGCAGATCAATCAGTCTTTGCCGGCTGTGACTTCATTATCGAAGCGATTTTCGAAGAACTTTCTCTGAAGCAAGAGCTATTTAAAAAGCTTGAAACCATTGTTTCACCCGAATGTGTTCTTGCCACAAATACTTCTTCGCTATCGGTTGAACGCATGACTGAAGGTTTAAAGAACCCAGAGCGTGTTGTAGGTTTTCACTTCTTTAATCCAGTAGCCGTTATGCCTTTGCTTGAAGTTGCTCGCACATCTACAACAGATGATGCAACTACAGCAACTGCTATTGCTGTTGGTAAAGAGCTCAAGAAGACCATGATCATTTGTAAGGATGCGCCTGGCTTTGTCGTAAATCGCTTGCTCACTCGTTTCATGGGTGAAGTCACCGATGCTGTCGATGAGGGAACTTCACCTGAAGTAGCCGATGCAGCGATGATGGAGATCGGTTTCCCAATGTCTCCGTTCCAGTTGTTGGATCTAGTAGGCCCCGGTGTTGCACTACATGTGTCAGAAACTTTGCACAACAACCTAGGGCCTCGCTATCGAATCTCACCGACCATGCAACGAATGGTGAAAGAAGGAGTTCGCAATTTCTACGTCAAGGATGACAGTGGCGCAGTTTCTGCGAATCCGGCAGCGCTAGCATTGATTGAAAAGGGAACAACTCCATCGACTGCTGAACAGGTGCGCTCACGTGCACTTAAGGCTTTGGCTGAAGAAGCTCGCATGATGCTAGATGAAGGGGTTGTTACAACTCCTGCAGAGATTGATCTTTGCATGTTGATGGGTGCCGGCTGGCCAATGCATCTGGGTGGAATCTTGCCGTACTTGGATCGTGAAGGAATTAGCGAAGCTGTAACAGGTAAGCGTTTCCATGAAAAGGGCGTTGCTTCACTTCCCTAAATCTAAGAAATCCATCCTGCAATCTGTTGCACTATCGCAGCAGGCGTGATTTCTAGATCGTGCAAAATTTCATTGCGCTTTGAGTGCTCGATGAATTCAAGTGGTATGCCAATTGAATGCACGATGCGATTGCTGCCTTGTTGACCCAACGCCTCAGAAATCGTGCTTGCTATTCCGGCGTGCTTAATTCCATCCTCCATCACAACAATGGTGTCGTATTCGGCGCATAACGCGGTGACATTGCTGGAAATTGGCTTGACCCACAATGGATCGATCACTGTAATTTCGATTGATTGTTGATGCGCAAGTTGGGCAACCTCTAGAGCCATAGCAGCCATCGAGCCCACACTGATTACAAGAACTTGTTTGCTTTGGCCGCGATGTAGGACATCAATACCTGAAACTCTTTCCAGCGCGGGAATATCGGTTGGGATTGCACCCTTTGGGAAACGAATCATTGATGGTGCATTATGGATTGCAATGCACTGTCGCAACAATTCCTTAAGCCGCGCACCGTCTCGTGGTGCGCCAACATGCATGTGAGGAACTATGCCGGTTAAGGCAAGATCCCAGATTCCGTGGTGAGAAGGGCCATCATCTCCTGTGATTCCGGCACGATCTAACACAAATGTTACGCCGGCATTATGCAGCGCAACATCTAAGAGCAATTGATCAAAAGCGCGATTTAAGAATGTGGAGTAAATAGCAATAACTGGGTGAACACCTGCGTAGGCTAAACCTGCTGCACTGGTAACCGCGTGCTGTTCTGCAATTCCAACATCAATGGTTCGGTCAGGATATTTCGCTGCGAACTTATCCAATCCGGTAGGACCAAGCATTGCAGCAGTGATTGCAACAACATCAGGATTTTCTGAACCGATTTGAGTGATTTCATCAGAGAACACATTGGTCCAAGAAGTNGCCGAAGCTTTTAGTGGCTTTCCAGTTGCCGGATCCACAATTCCAACGGCATGGAACTTTTCAGCCATATCTTCAAGAGCTGGTTTATAGCCACGGCCCTTTTCAGTAATTGCATGAACAATTACTGGCGAACCAAACTCTTTGGCCATCTGAAGTGTCTTTTCCATAGCTTCAATGTCGTGACCATCGATTGGACCTAGGTATTTAAATCCAAGATCTTCAAACATACCTTGGGGTGCAAGCATGTCTTTCATGCCCTTCTTAATTCCATGCAAAGTTCCGTATACGTACTTTCCTACCAAAGGCGTATTGTGCAGCATTCTTTTACCGCGGCTAAGAATGCGCTCATACTCTTTACTGGCTCGCAAAGTAGTCAGGTAAGTAGCTAATCCACCAATAGTTGGCGAATAAGAACGCTCATTATCGTTAACGACAATCACAAGATTTCTATCTGACTCTGGGGAAAGGTTGTTAAGGGCTTCCCAGGACATTCCACCAGTTAATGCGCCATCTCCGACCACCGCCACAACGTGGCGATCGGGTTGCCCCGTTAATGAAAACCCGCGAGAAACTCCATCGGCCCATGAAAGGGCTGTTGATGCATGGGAATTTTCTATGACGTCGTGATCGCTTTCGCGACGATTGGGATAACCCGAAATTCCGTCGCGTTGACGCAAAAGATCGAACTGATCTGCTCGACCGGTCAGGATTTTGTGTACATAGGATTGATGCCCAGTATCAAAGAGAACAATGTCTCGCGGAGATTGAAAAACCCTATGTATTGCGATAGTTAATTCAACAACTCCAAGATTTGGTCCAAGGTGTCCCCCTGTACGCGAAACCTTTTCAATCAGAAACTCACGTATATCGGCAGCCAATTCATTTAGTTGATCATGGCTCATCGCCCGAAGTTCATCTGGCGATTTAATATTGATTTTCATCGTAAGAGAGTAAGAAGTTACTCAGCCAACAATGATCGAAGAACGTACTGCATGATTCCGCCATGACGGTAATAATCAGCCTCACCTGGTGTATCGATACGAACTTTTGCGGTGAAACTCTTATCCCCTGCAGTTACCTTGAGTTCCTTTGGAACGCCTCCGCTATTGAGCGCAGTGATTCCACTAATTGCAAAAACTTCGGTTCCATCTAAACCAAGAGTCGCTGCTGTTTCGCCATCCTTAAACTGCAGAGGCAGCACGCCCATTCCAATCAAATTGGAACGGTGAATACGCTCAAAGCTTTCGGCAATTACTGCGCGCACACCAAGTAATGCGGTTCCCTTGGCTGCCCAGTCACGTGAAGATCCTGATCCGTACTCTTTACCGGCCAAGATAACTAGCGGAACACCAGCGGCTTGATATGCAACTGATGCATCATAAATCGTGGTTTGCTCGCCGTTAGCTAAGAAGTTACGAGTAAAGCCACCCTCAACTCCATTAAGCAACATGTTCTTCAGACGAATATTTGCAAAGGTTCCGCGAATCATTACTTCATGGTTACCTCTACGTGAGCCGTAAGAATTGAAATCAGCACGTTCGATTCCATGCTCAGCTAAATACTTACCTGCAGGTGAGTCAGCTTTGATGTTACCTGCAGGAGAAATGTGGTCTGTTGTAACAGAATCGCCAAGGACCGCCAAAACTCTTGCACCCGAAATATCGGTTACCGGTGTTGGGTTCTTAGGCATGCCTTCAAAGTAAGGGGGTTTGCGAACATAAGTTGATTTTTCATCCCATTCGAAAACTTTGCCAGTAGGAGTTGCAAGTGACTTCCAGCGATGATCGCCTTCAAAAACGGTTGCGTAATCCTTGGTAAACATTTCAGATGAAATTGAAGAATCAATAACGCTTTGAATTTCTTGTGGAGTTGGCCAAATATCTTTGAGGTAAACATCATTTCCAGGCTGAATCCTTGCCCAAGGAGTCTTTCTCAAAATCATGATCCATCGTTCCGGCAATTGCATATGCCACAACTAGTGGAGGTGATGCCAAATAGTTCATTTTTACATCCGGGCTGATTCGGCCTTCAAAATTACGGTTACCAGATAAAACCGCGGTTACTGCTAAATCTGATTCATTAATCGCTTTGCTAATCTCAACAGGAAGCGGGCCAGAATTTCCAATACACGTCACGCAACCATAGCCAACAAGGTTAAATCCCAGAGCTTCCATGTACTTGGTTAAGTCTGCGCGATCGTAGTAATCAGTGACGACCTTTGAACCAGGCGCTAAAGTCGTCTTAACCCACGGTTTGGACTTAAGACCTTTTTCTACCGCTTTCTTCGCGAGCAAAGCTGCACCAATCATCACTGAAGGGTTCGAAGTATTGGTGCAAGAGGTGATCGAAGCAATGACGACATCACCATTTTTAACACGAGTTGTACCCGCTGGCACTTCTGCCTTATTGGTTTTTTCACCAAAGTAGCTAGGAACAATCTTTTCGTATGCACTCTTTGAATCACTTAAGGAGATTCGATCTTGCGGACGCTTTGGACCAGAAATTGATGGAACTACAGTTGAAAGATCAAGTTCTACAACTTGTGAGAAACGTGGTTCAACTGAAGGGTCATGCCACATTCCCTGCGCCTTGGCATACTTTTCAACTAAAGCAACTTGTTCATCACTTCGACCAGTTAGACGCAAGTAACGAAGGGTTTCTTCATCAATTGGGAAGATCGCACAGGTTGAACCGTATTCCGGGCTCATGTTTCCGATTGTTGTTCGATTTGCCATGGGAACAGAAGTCACGCCGGTTCCAAAGAACTCGACAAACTTGCCTACAACACCGACCTTACGCAGAATTTCAGTGATCGTTAGCGCCATGTCTGTTGCCGTAGTTCCCAATGGAAGTTCCCCGGTCAACTTGAAGCCGACTACACGTGGAATCAACATTGAAACCGGTTGGCCAAGGAGTGCGGCCTCTGCTTCGATACCGCCAACACCCCAGCCAAGGACTCCGAGTCCGTTGACCATGGTTGTGTGGGAATCAGTTCCGACAACAGTGTCTGGATATGCACGAAGTGTTCCATCAACAGTTCGTGTCATGACAACTCGTGCAAGGTATTCAATATTTACTTGGTGAACAATTCCAGTGCCCGGTGGAACAACTTTGAATTCATCAAATGCGGTCTGGCCCCATCGCAAGAAACGGTAACGCTCCTGATTGCGCTCATATTCAATGTCGGTGTTTTGCTCGAATGAATCCTTGGTTCCGAACTTATCGGCAATTACTGAGTGATCAATAACTAGTTCGGCAGGTGCCAGCGGATTGACCTTTGATGGATCTCCCCCAAGTTCAACAATTGCTTCACGCATAGTTGCCAAGTCGACAACACAAGGGACGCCCGTGAAATCCTGCATGATCACGCGAGCTGGCGTGAATTGAATTTCAGTATCAGGCTCAACGGCTGGATCCCAAGAAGCAAGCGAGTTGATGTGATCTGCTGTGATGTTTGCGCCATCTTCGGTGCGCAACAGGTTCTCTAGCAAAACCTTGAGACTATAAGGAAGGGTGGCAGCTCCATCGATCTGCGAGATATCAAAAATCTCGAAACTCTTACCCGCAACTTCTAGATTCTTCTTTGCGTTGAAAGAGTTTTTACTCATTATCTGCCTTTCGTCGATGCGCGTAACCAGCGCTCAAGA
>B570J29609_1000140_pt1 | contig 10357 bp, 7 predicted proteins | sample LakMenEpi30Jul09_FD_29609 | JGI IMG/M metagenome (IMG submission 29609) | reverse complement strand
ATATGTAACTCATAACACCGATGCTGTATGACCACTGAAAACTTTTCAAACACCCTCTAATACACATCTGGTTAGTGTTTCTGCCAAAATCAGGACAGGATTTTCAACCGCAATTTTCCATAAATCTAGGGTAACCAGGGAAAATCTCGAAAATTAGGAGGACGCTTTTCTAAAAAGGCCTGTTTTCCCTCTGCACCTTCTTCTGTCATGTAATAGAGAAGAGTAGCATTACCAGCAAGTTCTTGTAAACCAGCTTGTCCGTCGCAGTCAGCGTTAAATGCCGATTTTAGACAACGAATAGCTATGGGACTTTTTTCTAAGACCTCCTGCGCCCATTTTATACCTTCTATNTCCAGTTTTTCTACGGGGACAATGGTATTCACCAACCCCATATCTAAGGCTTCCTGGGCGTTATATTGACGACAGAGAAACCATATTTCTCTAGCCTTTTTTTGCCCCACTATCCTAGCTAGATAACTAGCACCAAAACCACCGTCAAAACTGCCTACTTTTGGTCCTGTTTGCCCGAAAATGGCATTATCAGCAGCAATAGTTAAATCACAAATTAAGTGTAAAACATGACCACCACCAATAGCATAACCCGCAACTAGGGCAATGACCACTTTAGGCATAGAACGAATGAGACGTTGTAAATCTAAGACGTTTAAACGGGGGATACCCGCATCATCTACATAACCTGCTTGCCCGCGCACACTTTGATCACCTCCTGAACAGAAAGCGTATTTACCATCTACATGAGGTCCTGCACCAGTAAATAGAACCACACCAATACTAGTATCTTCCTTAGTATCCCAAAAAGCTTCGTATAATTCAAATACGGTTTTTGGTCGGAAAGCGTTACGCTTCTGGGGACGGTTAATGGTAATTTTGGCCATACCGTCGGTTTTTTCGTAAATAATATCTTCGTAAGTTTTGACGGTTTTCCAGTCAGGCTGCATGGTGATAAGGGGCTATTGTACTTAAAGATTTTATCGCGGATATGGAGACATTTTTCTCACGGATATTTTCAATTTTTTCTGATACTAAGAATTGCATTTTTACCAATCTTATTGATTATTTTTCACCCTATTTAGATGATTATTTGGATAGTATTTCTTGACAATAGTGTTATAATTGATTAGTCTCAACAGCTTACACTGGAGTTGGAAATGACTGTTACCACTATTCCACAGGTAAAACCTTTAACAGACACAGAATTAGAAAAAATCAATGCCTATTGGCGTGCAGCTAATTATCTCTCAGTTGGACAAATATACCTTCTTGATAATCCTTTACTGAGAGAACCCCTTAAACAAGAACACATTAAACCCCGACTATTGGGACATTGGGGAACTACACCAGGGCTAAATTTGATTTATGCCCATTTGAACCGAGTTATAAAAAAATACGACCTCAACGCCATTTATATCGCTGGACCCGGACATGGTGGACCGGGAATTGTGGCTAATACCTACTTGGAAGGAACATATAGCGAATATTACCCCAATATCTCCCAAGACGAGGGGGGAATGCAAAAACTATTTAAGCAATTTTCCTTTCCTGGTGGTATTCCCAGTCACGTCGCACCGGAGACACCCGGTTCTATCCACGAAGGAGGAGAATTAGGTTATGCTTTGGTTCACGCTTATGGAGCGGTATTTGACAATCCTGATTTAATTGTAGCTGCGGTTGTCGGTGACGGAGAAGCGGAAACTGGACCTTTAGCTACTAGTTGGCATTCTAACAAATTTATTAACCCTGTTACTGATGGTGCGGTTTTACCAATTCTGCATTTGAATGGTTATAAAATTGCCAACCCTACAGTATTAGCACGGATACCTCATGCAGAATTAGAAAGTCTATTTATCGGCTATGGTTATAAACCTTACTTTGTCGAAGGTGGAGATCCTGCGGAAGTTCATAAACAAATGGCGGCAGTTTTAGATACAATCATTCCTGAAATTCAGGGTATTCAACGAGAAGCGCGACTACATGGGGTTCAAAAAAGACCGCAATGGCCAATGATTATCTTACGCACTCCTAAAGGTTGGACAGGTCCCAAGGAAGTAGACGGAAAGAAAACAGAAGGTTATTGGCGATCGCACCAAGTCCCTTTTAGTGATATAGCTGGTAAACCGGAACATCTGCAACTATTAGAAGATTGGTTGAAGAGTTACAAACCAGAAGAACTATTTGATACTAATGGTCAACTGATTCCCGAACTCGCAGAATTAGCCCCCAAAGGTCAGCGTCGCATGGGAGACAATCCCCACGCAAATGGCGGAATTTTGCTGCGTGATTTGAAAATGCCTGATTTTACCAACTATGCCGTAGAACTACTTAAACCAGGAACAATAAACGCTGAAGCAACAAAAGTTACTGGTAAGTTTCTCCGCGATATCATGAAACTGAACGACGAAAGCTGCAACTTCCGCGTTTTTGGACCTGACGAAACCGCCTCAAATCGTCTAGATCCTTTATTTGAAGTGACAAATCGCGCTTGGGATGCGGAAACCCTTCCCGAAGATGACCATTTAGCTCCCGACGGTCGAGTTATGGAAATCCTCAGCGAAACCAATTGTCAAGGGTGGTTAGAAGGGTATTTATTAACAGGTCGTCATGGTTTCTTCTCCTGTTATGAAGCTTTTATTCACATCATTGATTCAATGTTCAACCAACACGCTAAATGGTTGAAAACAACTCGTCATATTACCTGGAGGAGACCAATTGCTTCTTTAAATTATCTTCTCACTTCTCATGTTTGGCGGCAAGATCATAACGGGTTTTCTCACCAAGATCCTGGTTTTATTGATCATGTAATCAATAAAAAATCAGAGATCATTCGCGTTTATCTTCCCCCAGATGCTAACACCTTGCTATCAGTAACCGACCATTGTTTAAAAAGTCGTAATTACGTGAATGTGATTATCGCTGGTAAACAACCAGCCTTGCAATATTTAGACATAGATTCAGCTATTAAACATTGTACTAAAGGGTTAGGAATTTGGGAATGGGCAAGTAATGATCAAAACAGTGAAACTGATGTAGTTATGGCTTGTGCTGGAGATGTTCCGACCTTAGAAACTTTAGCGGCTGTGGATATTCTAAGACAAAATTTCCCAGATTTAAAAGTGCGAGTTGTGAATGTTGTTGATTTAATGACACTACAACCACAAAGCGAACATCCTCATGGTTTAACTAACAAAGACTTTGATACAATTTTCACAACTGATAAACCCATTATCTTTGCATTTCATGGTTATCCTTGGTTAATTCATCGTCTCACCTATCGGCATACAAATCATCAGAATATTCATGTCCGTGGTTATAAAGAAGAGGGAACAACAACCACACCCTTTGATATGGTGGTAATGAATGATTTAGATAGATTTCACTTGGTTATGGATGTCATTGACCGTGTACCAAAATTAGGTTCTCAAGCAGCTTATGTAAAACAAAAATTGCGAGATAAGTTGATTGAACATAAGCAATATATCCAAAAATACGGTGAAGATATGCCAGAAATCCGTGATTGGACTTGGCCCTATTAATCGAATAAGTCTGTTTTGAATCCTTTCTTAAACCTCTTCTTCTTTGGGGAGGAGGTTAACAATATTCAAGAACAATTTGTTAATTGTGAAAAATTGTATCCTGTTCCCTGTTTCCTCCCCTGATACTTGAGTATGATGTCTAAATGGGCGCGTTTCCAGTGCCCATAGGTCATAATATAAATTAGTTCATGAAATACCCAAAGAATTATTGTTTTCTATTTCCGANGATTTTTCTGGTTTTATAGGTATAGCTATCTCCTCAAGAGCAGAGTCTTCTGTATCAAGATTTAGTACCGGGGGACGAATGGCGTTAATGATGCTTTTAATAACAACAGCACAGGGGACAGCCACAATTACCCCTAAAAGTCCGCCAACTCTTGCTCCAGTTAAGACAGAAATTAAAATCCAAACCGGGTTTAAACCCGTAAAACTACCTAAAATTCGGGGTGCAATTATATTTTCGAGGATTTGCTGGACAATTAAAGCCGCTATTAATACTCTCACACCCATAGAAACATCTTGGAGCGAAACTAGAGAAGTTATTAGAGCAATACCGACAGAACCGCCAAAGGGAATAAGTGCCATAATTCCAATTGTTAACCCAAATAATAGACCAAAAGGAACTTTTAGCCATAAAAAGGTAGGAATTAGAGCAGAAGCCATGCAGGTTGATAAAATTAGTTGGGTAATAAAAAAATTCTGAAAGCTTAAACGGACTGTTTTGGAAAAAGGAGCGCGAAATTTAGGAGGTAGCCATTCTACTAAACTTTGCCAAAGTTCACCGCCATGCTGTAATAAATAAAAGGTCAATACCATTGTCAGCAGAAAATCTAGTATACTAGTGACAGTGATAACGGCTAGATTTAGCGCCTGCCCAGCTATAGACTGTAATTGACCCTTAACGCGGTCATTGATTTGTGAGGCTAAAGCATCTAAGTTGATTGGTAAACCCACCCCTTCTGCTTTTTCGTTGAGGATCATTAATTGAGAACGTCCTGAATCAATTAAGTCTGGTAAACGTGCCACCAGTTGTTGAGCTTGAGTTAGGGCAAGGGGAAACAGAGTGACACCTAAAGCTAATAAAATGGATAATGCCAACAAAAATACGAGGATAGCTACTTGTTCTCTTTTTGCTCCGTGATTTTCCATCCAACTCACGGGATAGCTAAGTAGAAACGCTAAGACAGAAGCTCCGACTAAAATAACTATCAGGGAGTGAAAATAATTGAAAATTGCCGCCACGGCCCAACCATTAAGAACTAATAGGGGCGCGAGTAAGGCGAGCGCTAAATATCTAGCTAGGGGTGTTAGTGCTTGCCACCAATTGAGTAGCTTACGTGTCTGCATTTTTAGATAATTACACTATAGAACTAAGGTGATTTCTTCTGCACAGAATATTGTCAGTTAATAATGGTTATTTACCATCTCTAGTTTATGATCACATCAACCACTATGGACAACTTGTCACCGAAAGATACAGATATCTTGAAAACACAGCTAATTTTATATTTGGTTCCCATTCTAGGCTTTTTTCCATCGTTGTGGACTATTTACCAGGGTCAGGGTAGTCGGGAACAACTGGCTGTCAGTCGTTTGTCTATTACCTTGGCTTTNATTTGGATATTAGGTTATTTATTATTAACTACTGGAGCAGCAACNGATTTTTTCACTCTGCGCTTGTTAATTCTTAATAGTTTTCTGACTTCTGGTTACTTTTTAGTAAGTGTTTGGTTAATTTTCCGGGTCATTCAAGGTAAATCTTGCCGTTTAGCTGGATTTAGCAACTTAGCAACAAGAATATGGCCTAGGTAGGGCTTTTACCCCTTAGTCCTAGTTTGTCAATTCTTTTGTATATTTGGAAGTTCCTAATAGTAAGTTTAATGAGGAGTTGGCTAATATAGTCGGATTTGTTTTAGATGTATTGAGTGCATAAATTTAGTTTATTAAAAATTCTAGGTGAGAGGAAGTCTGTGACTAGTCAAAAAACATCAGCAGCACAACAAAAAGCAGCAAAAGCTAAATATAATGGTCAAGGGAAAAATTCTCNCTTGCCAAAATCGGGACGGTGGCTATGGTTTGCGGTGGGAATGGGAGGAATTGCCATAGTATCAGGGCTGGCCGGAGCATTATTAGCTGTTTCTTGGGAAAGTACACCTTTGCAACAAGCTCAACTTAGTCCCCAGGAAGAGGCGGTATTTGATGGCGATCGCATTTCTGGAAATGGGTTACAATTTTCTCAGTTAACTCGTCCTGTGAATATTTTACTCATGGGAATGAGTGTATTGCCTCCAGACGTGCAAAACCCACCCCTCGAAAGCAAAAATCTCCGATACCAACCGCAAATTAATTCCTTTGACGGTCTTTCTGATGTCATGCTGTTAATCAAATTTGATCCAGAGACAAAAAAAGTAGCCATGCTTTCTGTTCCTAGAGATACCCGTACAGAAATTGAAGGCCATGGACTGAAAAAAATTAATGCTGCTAACATGGAGGGAGGTCCAGCTTTAACAGCGAAAACCGTTAGTAATCTTTTAGGTGGAGTAGGAATTGATCGCTACATCCGTATTAATGTCTTAGGTGTGAGTAAGCTAATTGAAGCTTTGGGCGGAGTAAATGTCTATGTCCCCAAAGATATGAAATATCGGGACGATTCCCAACATTTATACATTAATTTAAAAGCAGGTCAACAACATCTCAATGGTGAACAAGCGTTACAATTACTCCGTTATCGTCATGATGAATTGGGAGATATTGGTCGGATTCAACGTCAGCAAATGGTGTTACGGGCTTTAATTGAACAGTCTTTAAACCCGACAACTATTACTAGATTACCAGAGATTCTGAATGTTGTCAAAGAAAATATTGATACAAACTTATCCGTTGAAGAACTAATAGCCCTGATTGGTTTTGGGTCAAAAATCAATCGCTCTAATATGCAAATGTTAATGTTACCTGGACGCTTTAGCGAAAATCATGAATTTGATGCCAGTTATTGGGTTCCAGATCGACGGAATGTTGCTAAACTAATGAAGCAGTATTTTGGTTTAGAGGGGAACACGATAGAAACATCATTTAGTGAACCTAGTCGTGTGCGTATAGCTATTCAGGATACCACAGGAGGCGATCGCAATAATCGTTCTCAGTTACGCCCCCTAATTAAAACATTAGAAAAATCTGGATATACCAATATTTTCGTTTCTAAGCCCTGGGGAGAACCTTTAAATACAACNCACATTTTAGCACAACAAGGAGACGGAGATAGCGCGGAATCAATTCGTAGTTTATTGGGATTTGGGGAAGTGCGGGTAGAAAGCACGGGTAATATTAGTTCAGACATTACCATTCAGGTGGGTAAGGATTGGCTGCAAAATCAGGATATTTTCCAAAACCCTAGTAATCCCTAGAGGTTTAGATTCCGCGCTCTATGCTCTGAATTATAGCGCGGCTGAGAAAAAATGCCAATTTAAGGCTTTATGTCCATAATCTACGGAAAAATGATCGTTTCCCAAACTCTGTTCCCTAAAACTAAAAAACTTTGTACCTCACAATCATGGGAAATGCTATAACAATTTTAAATATTTGTTTAAGTTAGTTGGGGTTCAAAACTGTCCTTATGGAACTAGACAAAAGTGAAGAAGTTTTCAGCGATTTTACATTTTTTTACACAATTTGGTTTTATTGTGCTTCTTTCCTGCAAATACACTGAAATGATGGGTTAATTTGCCACCCTTGATCTAAAAACCCACCATGAAGTCTAATGGGTATATTGGCAGTATAGACCCAATTTATCAACATTATAACACCATAAGTCACTAAAAGGCAACTGATAATGATTTTTTTAACCCACTTGTTTTGTAGTTCTTTGATAGTACAATATTGAAAGCAGTGTTAACCACCTGTGTTGATTATATCTCAGCACGCTTTGTGACTGAGCTTTACACTTACCGGACATTTCCGTAAGAAGATTACCAGTAATCAATAGAAAATGACAACTGACAAATTTCTGTTAAAAATAGTTTATAGATAAACCGGATTTGAGATTGCCTACGGCACGTTAAGCGAACAGGACGACCTATAGAATGACCTCAGAACAAGTAATTAGACGTTCCGATATATTAAACACTCAGGTAATCACCCGCGACAATGGTAAGCGGTTAGGTATCGTGAGTCAAGTCTGGGTTGATATTGATCAAAGAGAGGTTGTAGCGCTTAGTTTGCGAGACAGCCTAATCTCTATATCTAGTCTGCCACGGAATATGTATCTTAACACCATCAACCAAATTGGTGATGTTATCTTAGTTGATAACGAAGATGTAATCGAAGATGTAGAAATAGAGATTCTCAGTAACCTCATAAACTGGGAAGTGATTACAGAAACGGGTGAAGTCTTGGGTAAGGTGAGAGGCTTTAAATTTAATGGCGAAACGGGTAAAATATACTCTATTGTCATTGCTTCTTTGGGATTACCACAAATTCCTGAACAGTTTTTAAGTACCTACGAATTGTCCATAGATGAAGTTGTCAGCACTGGACCTAGTCGCTTGATTGTATTTGAAGGTGCTGAAGAAAGAGTAAATCAGTTAACGGTGGGTGTTTTAGAACGTTTGGGTATTGGTAAAGCTCCCTGGGAAAGAGACGCAGAAGAAGAATTTGGCTATACTCCCCCCCGGACAGTTGCACCCAGCAATCAATTACCTAGCGGTCTTCCTCTTGAACCACCCCGGCCAAAAGTCCGCATTCCTGAACCCATAGCCCAAGAGGAAGAATGGACTGAAGATTATATAGAAGAAGCAAGACCCCAACGCCAGGTCATGAAAGCCCGTTCCTATGAGTCAATTCAGTATGAAGAAGATGAAGAAGATAACTGGAGTGATGCAACGGTAAGAGATAGTTATCAGGAAGCTCCAAAATATGAAGCGAAACCTGTTAAAAAGACTTATGCCGATCAGTATGATGACTATGACGATGATCTAGAAACTGATGCTTGGGATGATGCGCCAAAGCCTGTAAATATTCCCAAAAAAGTCAAGGAACGACAGGTGGAATACGAGGAAGAAGGCGGATATTAAGTTTTGTAAACCCCCTCTTACTTCTGGTAAAGGGGGTATTTTTTTTACCAGCGGTGGGTATTGTAGTTCATTAACCAGTAATTACTGCAATGCAGTCAATTTCTACTAGTACATTTTTAGGTAAACGGGACACTTCAACACAAGCACGCGCTGGGGCTGTATCTTCGGAAAAATATTTTGCATAAACCGCATTAACAGCGGCAAAATCATTCATATCAGCTAAAAATACCCCAGTTTTGACCACATCTGCAAATGTAGCCCCTGCTTCTGTTAATATAGCTTCAATATTTTTCATTACTTGTTCAGTTTGCTTAACAACATCCTCTGTATAAACAACATCACCTAAACGAGGATCTATAGCAATTTGTCCAGCTACAAATAACATTTGTCCAGAAGCGAGAATTGCTTGATTGTATGGTCCCACAGGTGCAGGTGCTTTATCAGTACGGATTACTTTACGAGTCATAATATATATCTCTTTTGGCTCTTTTGTGAATGGTGTTTCTGGTTTACCGAGTTCTAAATCTGTAGATGTTTGGTAAACTTCTCCATCTGGCATTATCGCACCTGTGAGGTCAGCATTTTTAAAGGTTGCACCATAAATATTTGCGCCGGTTAAATCGGCTCTTTTCAGATTTGCACCAGTGAAGTTTGCTTTCATTAAATTTGCATTTTGTAAATCTGCTCTTTCTAAATTTGCCCCTTTCAAACAAGCTTTTTGGAGATTTGCACTTTGTAGATTGGCTTTGCTCAAGTTAGCATTATCCAAGTGAGCATTACTGAAATTTGTACTTTTTAGATTTGCTTTGCTTAAGTTAGCATTATCCAAATTAGCATTGCTCAAATTGGCATTCTCTAGGTTAGCTTTCTCCAAATTAGCACCACTCAAATCTGCCCAGGTCAAATTTAAACCAAAACCATTCAGTTCACTTAAATTAGCGTTTATTAAAGAGGCCCTAGTGAGATTTGTCTGGTAAAGGTTTGCTTTACTCAGATTAGCATTATCTAAGTCTGACCCAGTTAAATTTGAACGCGTTAGGTCAAATCCACTCAAATCTTCACCTGTAAAGTCTACCCCGCTCAGATTCTTAGAACTAAAATTCCGTTCTTCAGCGTCCATAATGCACCATTGAATACTATTATAAAAGTATAAAATAAAGAAGTAACAGGACCACAGAGTTGAACGCCTTGAATTTAGCAATGCTGAATCCCTGATATTTCTGCTTTCTCTGTTATTCACTTCTTTTCTATTCTTTGCTGCTATCTCTTAGTAACGCTTACCCCAATCTGGGACGTATNCCATAATTTCTATATTGCCAATAATCCCGTAAAATTAAGAAATAAGTTATACAGTCATATCAAAAATTTACTTTTTGATANTAAATANTANCATAGTCTTGTAATTAGTGTCAACCGTATAATAGCATACTTGTAAGTCTTAAACTAATTTTTCTTAAGAAAAAGCAACAACAATTTGACAATATATCAGATTCGACATAAGATAATAATAGATTAAGTAAATGATGAATTACCGCTTATTTGGCTAAAAGGGGAAATAAAAACTCCTCCATTTTCTTATGAAGCACGTATAGAGGCAGGATTCCTTTTGCGTAAAATACAACAAGGTGAATCTATAGGAATGCCTCACTCCCGTCCTATGCCCTCTATAGAAAATGACTGTCATGAATTACGCATTCAAGATAAAGATAAAANATGGCGAATTATTTATCTAATTGA
>B570J29609_1000139_pt1 | contig 10377 bp, 7 predicted proteins | sample LakMenEpi30Jul09_FD_29609 | JGI IMG/M metagenome (IMG submission 29609) | reverse complement strand
AGAGGTTCATAACCTACATAACAACGAGGTAAACGCCATATAGTTTCGCTGGTTTTTTCCTCTGTATCATTAGGATGCAGAACTTGATCAGTAATCCAGTAGTCAATTGTCGGTAAACCTGTAGTAGCAAAATAACCTAAATATGTAACTTGAATCGGCGCTGGTTTCATCCCCAAGACCATCATCCGGTTATTTGCTGTATGCCCTGCTAAATCAACGAGAATATCTATGCGGTCTGTTCGAATTAATTCAGCTACTTGTAAATCTGCAAGACCAACAGTAGAACGCCAAGCATCGCAGATATCTATAATTTCCTCTGTAATGGTATCCGGTTCTTTGACTTCCCCATAGCAGAAAACCTCAACCTGGGTGCGGTCATGGTGTTGAAAAACAGGTTTAATAAATGAACTTACCGAATGTCTCTTAAAATCAGGGGAAATATAGCCAATGCGTAAACGACGGTGTGGAGTTTTATTATTAGAGTGAGTAGTTAGGGTTGGTAACCATTGACTAACTACTTGCTGTTGATACCACAATTTAGCAGAATCTAATATTTCTTGAGGCGTAAAACTGACAAGAGAAGATAAATTAAACAGAAAACAAGAATGTAGTTTAGGATTATTAGGATTAATTTTCAGGGCTTCATTTAACAGACTAATACATTCTGACAATTTTCCTTGTTCACCGGCAATAAATCCTAAAAGTTCATAAGTTTCGCTATGGTTAGGATTTAATTGCAGGATTTTTTGGAAACATTCTTGACTTAAATTTGCTTGTCCACTTTTATAGTAAACATACCCTAAATTTTTTAAAGAATCAATGTAATTTTCATTAATTTTTAAAGACTTAAGATAGGAAGTAATTGCTTCTGAATAGCGGTTTTGATGTTGAAAAATACAACCTAAATTATAGTAAGCCAAAACACAATCTGGATCTAGCTCAATCAGAGATTTAAAATAGATTTTTGCTTCTTCAAATTTCCGTTCCCGCACCAATATTGCCCCGGTATCGTTTATTTCTTCTGTCAAATGAGGCAACAATTCCAGGTCTTTTTCTCCTAGCAAATTTTGAATTAAATCTGTACCTTTTCCCTGTTGCCAAAGTAAAGCTAAATTGAATTTAGCCCCCTGATGATCTGCATCTAATTGCAAGACTTGGGAAAATTGATCTATAGCTTCATTAAACTGCTTTTGACGTTTAAAAATCAATCCTAAGCGATAGTAAGCCTTAGTATAATTCCCGGTAATTTTAATAGCATGATTATAATGATCAATAGCTTTTTCCCAATTATCCTCCTGTTCATAGACAAAACCCAGATTATAGTAAGATTTAGCTAAATTAGGTTGGATATTCAGAGCGCGTAAATACCATTTTTCTGCCAATTGGAAGTCATTTTTTAAAGTTAGGGCTGTTCCCAGTAAATGGCAAATTTCCCCAGCTTCATATAACCGCCCCATAGCAGTTAAAATCGTGATTAGATATTGATCAATTGATTCATAAAATTGCTCCCTTAATTCCGTTTTTAGTTTGCTAAATTCACCAATGATTTTATCAATTTGGATGAGCAGTGGTTCTAATTGCATTGCTGCTAAATCTTGTTCTAATCTTTGAGCTATAGTAAATTCATCTTCATCATTAAATTGCATTAGTAATGATTTTAGCAACGTTTCAATAATTAAACATTGCTCGGAACTGAGAATTTCTGTCCAGTCCAGTACCTTTTCTGGTTGTGGTAAGACGTACTTCTTTAATAAGAACTCAATTTCAGATTCTGTAGGTTCAATTTTTAAATATTTTGCTAATTTAAAAATTTCTAAATATGGTTCGGAAATTAATTCTTTTCTACAAATTAATAAAGTTTGATCACTATCAGGAAACCACTGTTCTTGATATTGTTGCCAAAGATTGACAAAACTAGATTCAAATGTTACTTTATCTTCTAAAGAAGCAATGACAGCGGCTAAAATTTCCCGGGGGTTTTGATGTAGATAAATACTCTTAGCTTCATCTTGCTGGATTTTCTCTAAAACTAGTTTTGAGGGAATTTGATATTGAATTAGTGTTACTGATGAGGATTTTTCTGAAAGCTGACAATAAGCATCTATTTCAGATGCAGTATTACATATAATTCCTTGAATATTGTGTTTATCTATTTGAGTTAGTAAAGTTTGGCAAAGTTCGTAAACTAGACTTCTCAAATCATTAGTAATTCCACCACAGAAAATAATCATAAAAACCCCTAAACATTGATAATTTATCTAAAAACTTGCAAAAACAATCATCAGAGAAATCTGAATAAAATAGCCCTTTAATTTTTAACTTTCGTCAGGCAAAAATTGTATTTATTATTAGTATTAGTTAAGCTTTTGCTCACCATATCCTATAACTTCTCAAAATACAATTAATCTAGAGCAGAAGAACCACCACTTTGCAATGATTTAACAATATCCCCAATATCATCTAAGCTATGATCATTAATAGCAGTATCAATGTTATTAACAATAGCAGCTTGAATGGTTTTATCTGTATAATTTACCGTTTCATCATTCGTATGTTCCTTCATAATTGCTACCTGATTAAAATTATTATCTACAGAACCATAGATAATTTTTATTGTCAGATTACCATTAGTGCTAATAGAATCTTGGGGAAATATAATTTCGGATGTAAAATTATTGATTGTACCATCCGATAAAATATGAGTAATGGCCACATAAGCTCTAGGCTGGGAATTATTACTGATAAACTGAGCGTGAGCAGGTTTCCCAGTAATAAATAAACTGGTAACTGCTACCTCTGTCAACAAAAGTATAATGACAGATGCTTTTGATGTCTGGATACAGTTGGTGTTCATTGTTGGGAGACCTCAGGGTTAAACTATTCAAATATTTCCCAACTCAAGTCTTCAAGTCTGGAGCAAAGATAGTAGACATTAGTTCCAATTCAGAATAAAATTAACTCGTCCCCCAGTTGAAGCTGGGGGAATACATATAGAGAATAGGGCATTAATTTCCTTGACCTATGCTCCATAAGGCTAGTTGACGATTCCTTCTAGTTCTTTTAATGAGTAGGAATCGCCGACTTTATTTAACTAGTCCAAGCCATTAGAACCACGCCAAGACTTGACGATACCGTTGATGTCACCGAAGCGGTTAGCAGAAGTTGAAGCCGCAGCGTCAATTGCACGAGCAGTAGCCGCTTCAACTGTTTTTGCAGCATATGTTGATCCGACAGCAGTCATTGTTGCAGATACAATTCCAACTTGGCTGGAGTCATTGTTTACAGTAGCATAACTAATAGAAATTGATACCGTACCATTGGATACATAATCATTCTGTGGAAATACGATTTCTGCAGCAAAGCTGTTACTTACAGTATTGCTTAAAACATTAGTCACCGCACCAGATACTCTGGATTGAGAATCCTGAGCTTGAGCGGATTCGGTGCTGATAAATGAACCTGCAATCGCACCACCTGCTAAGAGAGAAGCAATAGCAGCGGCTTTTAATACTTTGTTAGACGTTGTTTTCATGATTACATTTTTTGATTTGGTTAATCAGAACTTACACATTGTTATCATCTGTAATCTCTAAAACAGGCTTTCAACCTTTGACAACAGAACTATGACCAAGTTTTCAGGAATGGAAGAAAAATCCTCTTAGTCAAACATTCCCGTAGAAATCACTGACCTATAAATTCCAATGATACAGACTGATATTTTAGGTTTTCACTAGAAGGCAATAACCTATGTCTGATAGTATACACAAGATTTTTGATATTTGTCAAGTAAAAAAAGAAGAAAATAATACACAATTTATTATTGATAGAATCTAGAAAATATTTGTATTTTAGCTATTTTAAGCTATTATAAGGGTTTTTGAGCCACCTGCAAGCCATATTTATTGATTTGGGCGTTAATCCTTAAAACCCTGAAATGACGGATTTTCGTTGATTTACATTGTCAGTGCGTAAGTTATATTTTTTTTGGCTTGTATTTTTTTATTTCATGGTTTACACTATTATATAAAATATCACTCAATATTTTGAGTGGCTAATTATACCTTTTTAGCTTTGTCTCTAACCATAGAAATAAGGTGTAAGTTTGTTGGACTCTTTAAAATCTATAGCTATACAAAGGAACTCGTTTAAGCTATAGATGCTACTGTTTATTAATGTGTAAGTGCCATGAATATGAAGAAGCAAGATATTTTCTGGAGTGTTGAACTATTGGTAACTTTCGGGGTGTCGTTACTGCTTCCCACGAAAGTCCTAGCAACGGAACAGGAAAAAGCACATGATTTTTTTGGGGTCAATACCAATGACCAGGATATTCAAGCGGAAAAAGACCTAGAACCTACAGAGGTAAATACTCAGTCAGAAAATTCAACACTTTCTAGTCCAGAAATAGTTGGTAGTATTTCTTTTTCACCCCAGCAAGAGTTCAATAACAACGAAATCAATTTTAATCAAGATTCTAAATATCAGTTACCAAAAAATATTCCAGATACAGCTTTTAATTGTCAGGAAAATAAGCTGGAAAATTCTGCGTCTATACCTATGACTACAGAAGTTAATTCCAATATCAAGCAGGAATTAAAAGGACATATTTCCAACTGTAAAGACAATTTTAGCTATATCTCTGATGATATTTTAGATAGTCAAACACTGTTGCAAAGGGATTTAAATATAACAGATTCCAACAGTTTTAATTTATACAAATCTAATCAAAAGATTGTTTTTAAGAATGAAACCTTAATTGCACAGAGTATAAATGATCAGAAACAAGCACAATTACCTCCAATTCAGCCAAACTCCACTTTAATTCCCAAAGAAATACCTCCTTTACCTATTCCAGAAGATAAACCAGAAGATAAACCAAAATTAATACCAGAATTAACACCANAATTAACACCAGAAGAAAATAAAAAAATTCTGAGAATTTTAATGCGGAACTTGTTAGATAATAGTGCGTCAAGATATCCATTNTTTGTCAATACAAGTGATAAATTAATTATTAATCCTCGTAATTTTCAACCNTCAAAATTTAATTTATATTCAAATTTTGGTGTTGATTTAGATAAATTTGAGCCAGGAAATGTATTGCAAAAAGAACAATTTAGTGACCCACTAATAAAAACAACTAATGTTTCTTTTTATCCTGACGAAGAACAATTGTATTGGGTATTAGATGGCAATCGTGTTGTAATTGAAACCAAAGGAAACCATCTAAATTTTAGCTATCAGGGAAATAGTTATCAACAAAAAATCAGACAAGTTGCTAAAGTTTCTACAGTTTTTTGGGGTGTACAAACAGCATTTGGTATTCCTACTGCTTTTGCAGATTTAGTAGGAGATAAAAATTCAAATAACGTCAATATTACTAGTGGTGCTGCGGAAATAGTCGTACCTCCAGGAGCTAGTTTACCTGATAATAGCAGTTTTAATGTCAATATTACTCGATCTGATGGTAGTGTATTCCAAAAAATTATTCCCCTAAATGAAACACGCAAAGCAACCACAGACGAAATACTAGGAGGAGGTTCATTATTTGGCAATTTAGATGCTACAAATGCACCCAAATTTTTACAAGGATTTCCAACTGTCAATTTACAACCTTTATTAAATAATGGTGTCAAATTAGAAGCTGGTAGTATTATCCCTCGTGAAAATCTCACTGCTGCGGGACTAACATTAGGTGATTTTTTCACCACACAAGGATATTCTTTTAAGTCTTCAATGACTTCTCTTCCAGGGATTAAAACTTTACAAGTTAATCAAATTGATAATAATGATATTCTTCAAGTTCTTAGCAATCCTTTCTTAACGAAAGAACAAAGAGATTTTCATTATCTCAATTCCTTAATGTGGTACAATCTTGGGCAACAAAGTCCTGAATTTACAGCTTCTTCAGTATTTGGTCCTAAGATTCAAGATTGGTATAGATATACTTTAACTTGGTCAAAAAACCGCACTTTGCTACAATATGATCCAGAGAAAATTAGTTTAAATTATTTAAATGTTTTCTCTAATCCTGGGTTATCTATAACTACAGCACAATGCAAGATACAGATTTTAATCAAACCACAAATGCTAGTCTAGGATTAATTCTAGGTAGTGCTTTTAGTGTTATTAGTCCTGGTGATTTAGATGCAGCTATTGTGAAGCAAAAAGAGAGTATCAGAACTTAAAACCTTTATCAATTTTGAAAACAAAAGCCACATCTCAACAACGTAAACAAATGAATGAAAGATTAAATAATACCCTAAATTATGGTACTACTAATAGTAGTCTTGCCCAAGTTTCAGGAAGTTATACTTTTTCAGGAAATATCGCTCCAGACAGTTCCTTATTATTGCAATTTAGAACAGGTCTTTATCAAAGAAATGTCCAACTTTTTCAGCAAATCATACAACCTTGGAGTGATGAAACTCCNGTTGTTATAGATTTTGTTCGTCCTAGTAATTTTGGTCCAATATCTTTTATAGGTATTAATNTTCCTACTAGNTTAACTNAAATTAATACTCCTGAAACAACNAATTTTACCTTTTTACGAGCAGAAACTTCAGATGGAAAAGTTCTATTTGATAAATCTTATGCATTTGATAATAAGCTCAATAATTCGTTTACAGCAGTTCCTGTAATTGGGGGAGGAAAAACTTTTGATATCGATTTTGGAAGAATTCAACTCAGTAAGTCTCGACAAAGAGAAATTGCAATATCTTCCTATACTGGAAATCTTTATTTACCAGCAGTAGAATTAGTTATGTCTGGAAGTATTGATGATTTGAGTTATTCCCTATCTACAGGTATGTGGTTTAATCTTTTTCCTGATTCTGCACCGGTCATTAATCAGAATTTAGGTAATTTAAATCCTAATTCTACAGCAGAAAATTCTCTNGGAGGAATGTTAAANTTTGCCCTTAAAGGAGATTTTCAAAACACTTTTTATGACCAAAATCAGCAATGGGAAAGTATCATAGTTAATTCACCTTTTTTATCCCTAACTTATAATACTAATCCCAATCGTTTGAATCTATCAAGTCTTTCTGTTGGTAATGTATTTCAATTTGTAGAACCAGATTTTAATATAACTTTTTATCCAGTATTAAGTTATTTCCCTAAAATTCTCAATCCTGATGTTCAATCTTCTAGCTTAGATGATATTAGCACCTTTTTACTGTTGAATTTTTCCCATAAAGATGGTTTTAATTTTAATAGTTCTGTCTCTTTTAATGATCAAACTTCATATAAAGTTGAAGCTACCTATGATGTTTTCAAAGACCAAAAAGTAGGGACTATGGCAACTGGTCCATACTATTCTTCTTATTCTACAGCTTCTAAAGTATTTGACAGTCAGTTAAAAGATCCTAATTATGGGATGATATTTCGTTATACCAGTGCTAATTCTGGTTTAATTATAAGTTCTCGTTTAGGTAAAAGTGAGGATGGTTTTAGAGGGGATATGAATCTAGAATTTAAATTTTAGAAGATTTAAAACTCTGAAAAATGAAAAACTCTCTCCTATAAGGAGAGAGACTTTATTTATCCAATTCCCAAATTAATCTAAAGCTGGTACTAAAAAATTAACACTATTTATTCTAGAATCAACGATGTCAACCGTAAATTCGACACTTTTATCATCAATCTGCCTTTCAAAAGGTATCACTACATTAATAGTAGACACATTTCCTGATGTATTCGGAATAGGAATAGATATAGATCCTGTACCCGTCGTGATTTTATCTACACCATTTTTTTCGATCGCAGAAACATAGCTAGGGATTATACCATCTGCACTCTTAACGATAAACTGAGTTGGTAGCTGAAATGCTGATGGAGTTTGAATACTTGGTTCTGTGATANTTACTGATGGAGTTTGAATACTTGGTCTTGTGATANTTACTGATGGAGTTTGAATNCTTGGTNTTGTGATANTTACTGATGGAGTTTGAATACTTGGTCTTGTGATACTAAATACGGATTGTGCTTGAACACTTTCATGTATTAAAGTTGATAGTAAAATAGCTAACATCAACTCTTTAACTTCCAAACTATTGATAGACTTGATTTGTAGTGTCATTGTATTTAGTCCTTTATTTCAACACCTTAGTGTAACTTTTATATAAGTATTGGTAATACATTAGCTGTAAGCTTTTGTAATTAAAACTTCTACCTCCCTAGGGAACAGAAGAGATAAAACACCTTAAAACCAATACCCTTTAACCCTTTCAATCTTGTTACACAGAAAAGTACATAGATTAATTCTCACACTTATTAATTCCATTGTCAATAATCTTGCTAGAAAAATCCGATTTTGTATTAGTCTTAATTCCAAAATTGGTTTAATATCTTTAATATAATTCTCTTTTAAACGCTTGTAGTATCAGTCTTATCTCTATAATTATCTTCCTTAAAACCTCTCATCACAGCAATGTTCTGTATTGTGCTAAATATTTTCTGCGTGAAAAATAGTTTGGTAAAAGGTAAATAATTACCAATTACCAACTAACCAAAATTAAGCTTTCTTCAACCAACTAAACATGGCACGTAAATCTTTACCAACCGCCTCAATAGGATGTTCCGCTTCTTGACGACGCATAGCAGTAAAACCAGGTTTACCCGCTTGGTTTTCCAACACAAACTCCCGCGCAAATTGTCCAGATTGAATTTCGCTGAGGATTTTCTTCATTTCCGCTTTAGTGTCAGCAGTGACAACGCGAGGACCACGAGTATAATCACCATATTCGGCAGTATTAGAAATACTATCACGCATTGTTGCCAAACCACCTTCTACCACCAAATCAACAATTAACTTGACTTCGTGCAAACATTCAAAATAAGCTAATTCTGGTTGATATCCNGCTTCTACCAGAGTTTCAAACCCAGCTTTAATTAAAGCACTCAAACCCCCACATAATACCGCTTGTTCCCCAAATAAATCCGTTTCAGTCTCTTCGCGGAAAGTAGTTTCTAAAACACCCGCGCGTGTACCACCAATACCTCTAGCATAAGCCATAGCGCGATCGCGTGCGTGACCAGTGGCATCTTGATAAACTGCAAATAACGCAGGTACACCTTGTCCTTGTTCATAAGTACGACGGACTAAATGTCCTGGTCCTTTAGGTGCAACCATCACCACATCAATATTAGTCGGGGGTACAACTTGTCCAAAATGGATATTAAAACCATGTGCAAAAGCTAAAACGTTTCCAGCTTCTAAATTTGGCTCAATTTCGGTTTTATAAATAGTTTTTTGAACCTCATCAGGTAATAAAATCATGATGAAATCAGCAGCTTTAGCAGCATCAGCCACATTTTTGACAGTCAACCCAGCAGATTCCGCCTTTGCTGTAGACTTACTACCGGGGTATAATCCCACAATCACATTAACACCGCTATCTTTTAGATTCAGCGCGTGAGCATGACCTTGAGAACCATAACCAATAATAGCAACGGTCTTACCTGCTAAAAGATCTAAATTAGCATCTTCATCATAATACATACGCGCCATAGAAGCATCTCCTGTTCGTAATAGTTGTTGTCAAATTGGCAGAATTTTTATTGTATCGCAAACTGTTCAGTTGTCAGTTGACCAATCAGCAAACTCTCACAACCGTGCTAACTAAACCCTGATAAATGGATAATNTCTGACCATTGCATCAAAANTTGACTAATTATGGCCTTCGTGGAGCGTGCCTAACGCATCCCTATACATATAAAATATCTATCTCTACTCTTAATTTAATCCCAAAATAAAATAGTTATTTATTCAAATTGCAAAATTCAAAATTATCGCCTATAATGAAAATGTGAACTGCATGGGGCTTTAACGGTTTCGACAGGTTGGCGAAAGCTACTCTGTGATTCAGGTCGAGAGCGAGTCATCTCTCGCAAATCAAAGACTCGAAAAAAAAGTAAATGCGAACAATATCGTAAAATTTGCTCGTCGGGAAGCTCTAGTAGCAGCCTAAGAAACCTCTTTCAGGTTCGAGCGTCTTTAATTTGACTCCGTTAAGGATTAAAGACCTAACCCCCAACGGATGCTCCAACAAGCGTTCTCTGGTTGGCTTGGAGGCTAAGATTAAATCAGAGCATCCTACGTTCGGGATAATGAACGATTCCCGCCTTGAGGGTCAGAAAGGCTAAACCTGTGAACGAGTGGAGGGTTAATACCCAGTTTGGACATGGGTTCGACTCCCATAAGCTCCATTTTCAATAGTTATTTAACCCGCTAAACACTTGAATGTGTCCGCGGGTTTTTTGTTATTGTAGAGGCCTTTGACATACTCACCGACCTGAAGGTGCGGTGATTCTTGACACTTCAATGAAACACGCCACAAGTGGTCTTATCGTCCCTCCATGTCCGTTTAAAGTCTC
>B570J29609_1000127_pt1 | contig 10856 bp, 9 predicted proteins | sample LakMenEpi30Jul09_FD_29609 | JGI IMG/M metagenome (IMG submission 29609) | reverse complement strand
ACCAGTGAAATGATTACTAAACAACCAAATATTCCTGCCAGCGGGAATGCGATTCGATACAAACTAGCATTTGATTGATCAATAAATAAAAATACTGAGATCAAACCAAGTAGCCCAACCACGCCAATTGCATCAATCACATCTTGTGCACGTTTTTCAATATTTGCACTCAGATTCTGCGGAATCCAAGATACCGCTAGCGCTGCACCTAGAAATAGACCAAGTGAGTGGGTATCAGTTCCAAAGTAAATATGGCTAATCTGTTTAGCATTTGCCTGGTCTAACTGTAAAGAAACGAAAAATAAAGTGGTGCCGGAGATCATGGCAATAATAAGAGCAATACGAGCAATGTTCTTCTTACCGAAATACTTCAAAACGGTAAGCAAAATTATTGGCCAAATTAAGTAAAACTGAAGTTCAACTGCCAGTGACCAAGTGTGNTGAAGTAGTGGCGGGCGGCCGATAGTTTCAAAGTAATCTTGATTACGAGCAACTAATAACCAATTTATAGTTCCAGTTAGTGCATACGGCAAGTCAGATAAGAATCGCTTTATGGCCTCTGGAGCCCAAACACCAATAAAGATAATTGTGCAGATAACCATGAAAATAAAACCAGGAAATATTCGTCTGATACGTGCGGCATAAAATGCCCGCAGATCTAAAGCACTTGATTGATTTATTGAATCAAGAATTAATCTGGTAATTACATAACCGGAGATTACAAAAAATAGATCAACGCCTAAGAATCCGCCTGGTATCCAAGATATGCCAAGGTGATACAAAACTACTGCAGTAACAGCAATAGCTCGCAAACCATCAATTGATGATATGTGCCTGGTACTTTGTGCACCTTTAGAACTCATTTGAATTATCCAATGCTAAAGAAGTTAAGCATTGTTAACCTCTATTAAAACTACTTGGTTTTCTTTTTGTTTGTCTTATTTTTCTTGTTTGCAGCTTTTTGTTTTCTTGCAGCCGCTTGGGCAGCCTTCTTACCGGCACCTGGAACAAAAACTTTGCCAGCAGGCTTGCTTTCAATATCTAAGTTTGCGTTGATATCGGCTTGAAGTTGTGAGAGTCGATCAAAGGCATGCTTTAATTTTTGTCTTGATTCAGCAATTGCATTCTCAGCAGCGTTTAGTGAGGCATTCTGCGCACGGTGCAGACGCTCTGCTTCAGAGATTGCTGAGGACAACCAAGATCGGTAATCAACAATATTTTTTGCAGCATCTGAAATCAATTTTTGTGCATCACGTTTTGCAGCAGCTGTTAACTGCGCTGCGTCCCTAGCTGACTGATTGAGAAGCTCATCTGCTTCTCCTTCTGCTGTGAGGATAAGATCGGCAGCATCATCTTCGGCAGCTGAGATGTATTTTCTGCCTCTGGACTCTGCTGAGGACAAAATACTCTTTGCCTTACTTTCTGCTGCTTCAAGCTTTTCTTTTGTACTACGTGTAGTTTCGTTAATGATTCTTTGTGCGGCTGAGTTAGCTTTTGCTTCACGCTGTTGAGCAGACTTAATCATGGTCATGGCAGTTTCAGTTGCCAAGATTTCAAACTCTTCTCGACTTAATCCGGTGATGTCACGGCGGGAGCGCAAATCATTTAACTGGTTCTCTAACTCGCGGATACGATCCAAAGCATTTTGTGTTGGCGCAGGCTTGCTTTCATCCTCGCCTTTGAATCCAACCCAACTTAAAAAATTCTTTTCAGCCATGTTCTTAGCCTTCCCTAACTACAAATTAAATACAACTGGTGCGGGAGGTGGGACTTGAACCCACACGCCGAAGCACAGGTTCCTAAGACCTGCGTGTCTGCCATTTCACCACTCCCGCATTTATTACTTGAGTGAGGGGGAAAGATTACGGCGTATATGGCGGCATCACCAAAACCCATCGACCTTTAGCAAGGGTTAGCGGGTAGCCTTGCTCAAATGAGTGCAGATTCAGTGCAAAGTAAGGTTGCGCAGGCGATCTTAAGTGCGCTTATCGCAGCCAAAGATGCAGGTGTAATTAACTGCCAGCTGCCAGAACAAATCATTTTAGATCGGCCAAAAAATCGTGACCACGGCGATTACGCAACCTCGGTTGCATTGACTTTGGCCAAGGTAGCAAATCAGCAGCCAAGGGTGATTGCAGAGGCGATTGTCAAAACGCTAACTGACAACAACTTGCTAAATGATGCCGGTATTGCCAAAGTTGAGATTGCTGGGCCTGGTTTTATAAACATTACTTTAGGCAGTGCAAGTCAAGGCAGCGTAGTAATTGAAGTGTTAACTGCTGGAAAAAAATATGGACAAAGTTCTTTGTTATCTGGCAAGAAAATAAATCTTGAGTTTGTTAGCGCAAATCCAACTGGACCGATTCACTTAGGACATACCAGGTGGGCTGCAGTTGGTGATTCACTTGGCCGAGTTCTAGCAGCAGCGGGTGCGCAGGTTAGTCGAGAGTTTTATGTTAATGATCGTGGAAACCAAATGGATTTGTTTGGTCAATCAATTAGAGCTGCTGCCCTTGGAATAGATAGGCCAGAAAATGGGTATCACGGTGAATACATTATTGATTTAGCAAATGAGATCACCAAATCAAATCCAGAGTTTTTAACCCTTCCGCCGGAGCAATCAGATGTGGCATTTCGAGAGGCTGGATACAAATTACAACTTGATCAACAAAGGATGGTGCTAGATAACTTTGGCACCCACTTTGATACCTGGTTCTCAGAGCGCAGCTTGTATGAAGATAATTTCTTTAACCACACATTAGATAAATTAAAAGCCAATGGACATGTTTATGAAGAAGAGGGTGCTACCTGGCTTAGAACCACAGATTTTGGTGATGATAAAGATCGAGTAATGATTAAATCTGATGGCTCCTTTGCCTACTTCGCATCTGACTCTGCGTACTACATAAGCAAGCGAGAGCGCGGATTTAATTTATGTATTTATATGCTTGGCGCAGATCATCATGGATACGTTGGCAGAATAAAAGCGATTGCAGCTTGTGCTGGTGATGATCCAGAGAAAGATATTGAAGCGCTCATCGGTCAGATGGTAAAAATCATTGAAGGTGGCCAGGAGTTAAAACTATCCAAGCGAGCTGGAACAATTATTACTCTGGAGGAGTTAGTTGAAAAAGTTGGTATAGATGCTGCCAGGTATACATTAATTAGATATCCAACCGATACTCCTATGGTAATGGATGTTGATTTACTTAAGAAAAACACCAATGACAATCCGGTTTACTATGTGCAATATGCCCATGCTCGAATTTGTGCAGTACTTAGAAATGCTAAAGATTTTGGTATTGAGTACGGCGTAAATTCTTACAACCCAGAGTTGTTAGTTCATGAGCAAGAGCGTGAGCTAATCGGTTTTCTAGCTCAGTACCCAAGAATTGTCGCTTCAGCCGCGCAGATGAGACAACCACATCGCGTTGCTAGATTTATTGAAGATCTTGCAGCGCAGTACCATCGTTTTTACAATGATTGCAGAGTTNTNCCNCTTGGTGANGANAANCCAACCCAGTTAAATTCAGCTCGTGCTACTTTATCTTTGGCAGCAGCTCAGGTGATAAGTAATGGCTTAGAGCTACTAGGCGTAAGTGCTCCGGAGAGAATGTAATGACTGATAATTACCCAACCTCACTTTTTTCTTCAAATCTTAAGTTTTCAAACCAAAATCTGCATGGNGGTGAACTCTCTATTGCTGGATGCTCAGCTGAAAAGATAGTTAAAGAGTTTGGCTCTCCGATATTTGTGTTGGATGAAGCAGATTTCTACCTAAGAACTAAAGCATGGAANNCCGCNCTNGAGCAATCATTTGGTGGCGGNCAACTTTATTATGCTGCGAAATCATTTATCTGNGTTGAGGTAGCAAGATGGTTAAAGGAGTTAAAGGTTGGGCTAGATGTTTGTACCCAAGGTGAGTTAGCCACCGCTCTAGCTGCTGATTTTCCAGCTGCTGATATTGAGTTTCATGGTAATAATAAATCTGAGGCAGAAATCTTATTTGCCATTAAATCTGCAGTCGGAACAATCGTAATTGACTCCTTTGATGAGCTATCTCGAGTAGCTAAAATTGCTAATCAAGAGGGCAGGATTCAAAAAGTTTATTTACGCCTTACCCCAGGAGTTGATACTCATACTCATGAATTTATCTCCACCGCTCACGAGGATGTGAAGTTTGGATTTTCAATTGCATCAGGGGATGCGCAGATAGCAATTGATAAGTGCATGGCTGAGAAATCCTTGAACTTGGCTGGCATTCACTGTCATATCGGCTCTCAAATTTTTGAGGTAGATAGTTTTAAGTTAGCGGCCAAAAGATTAATCGCTGTTTTAGCAGCCTTTAGAGATAAGTACTCAAAAGAGTTGCCTGAATTAAATATTGGTGGCGGTTATGGAATTGCCTATACAAACAATGAAACTGCCATCTCACCTTTCCATGTAATACCGGCAATAGCTCAGGAAATTAAAGATGAGTGCGCTAAAGCAAAACTTTCAATTCCTAAGATTTCCATCGAACCGGGTCGAGCAATTGTTGGACCTACTACGACAACTATTTACTTAGTTGGAACTACTAAATTAGTTAAGTTGGAAGATGGCTCAACTCGTAAATACATATCAGTTGATGGTGGTATGAGCGATAACATCAGGCCAGCACTATATGGTGCGACCTACTCAGCATTTTTAGCCAACCGAAGCTCTAGTGAGAAAAGTATTAGCTCACGTATTGTTGGTAAGCACTGTGAGAGTGGTGATATTTTGATTCCAGAGATTGAATTGCCAGCAGATATAAATGCTGGTGATTTATTGGCAATTCCAGCCACCGGTGCTTACGGCCGAAGTATGGCCAGCAATTACAACCATATGCCGCGGCCTTCGGTGATCGCTGTTAAAGATGGCCAGGGTAGAGAGATATTACGCAGAGAAAATGAGGCAGATCTACTAAATCTGGATGTAATTCAAGCGCCACGGCAGCTCTCATAAGTTTGAGATACTTCTCCAATGAAAACTCTTAAAGTTGGAATGCTGGGCTGCGGAAATGTTGGCTCTCAAATCGCCCGGCTATTGGTGGCTAATAAAGCAGATTTAGCCTCCCGCTCTGGCGCCCAACTTGAGTTAGTAAAAGTTGCGGTAAAAGACATCAAAGCAAAACGTGATGGCATCGCAACATCATTACTAACCGATGATCCTTATTCAGTAGTAAATGATCCAGAGGTAGATTTAATCATTGAAGTAATTGGTGGGATTTCACCAGCTAAAGAATTAATTTTGGCAGCATTTAAAAATGGTAAATCAGTTGTAACAGCAAACAAAGCATTGTTAGCAAAAGAAGGCGCGGCTTTATATCAGGCAGCAGGTGAGGCAAATGTTGATTTGTATTATGAAGCAGCAGTTGCTGGTGCTATTCCAATTTTAAGACCACTGCGTGAATCGTTAGTCGGAGATCATGTAACAAGAATTATGGGAATTGTTAATGGAACTACTAATTACATTCTTACCAAAATGGATGAAAGTGGAACTGCTTTTGCNGATGCACTAAAGCAAGCTCAAGAGCTTGGCTTTGCCGAAGCTGATCCAACAGCAGATGTCGAAGGAATTGATGCCTCAGACAAAGCAGCCATTTTGGCAGGTTTGGCATTTCACTCCCGAGTTACTGACAAAGATGTTTACCGAGAGGGAATCACAAAAATAACTGCCACTGATGTAAAAGTTGCTAAGGCAATGGATATGGTTATTAAGTTATTAGCAATTACTGAGCTAACCGCTTCAGGTGAGATATCAGTGCGCGTTCATCCAGCATTAATTTCACGTACCCATCCACTTGCTTCAGTTAGAGAGTCATTTAATGCAGTTTTCGTGGAGGCACAATCTGCCGGCCAAATGATGTTTTATGGCAAAGGTGCAGGCGGTGAACCAACAGCAAGTGCAGTTCTAGGTGACCTCGTAGCAATTGCTCGGCATAAAGTTTTAGGTGGAATTGGTCCGAAGGAGAGTGATTACGCCTCGCTAAAAATTGCACCAATGGGTGAAACAAAGACTCGCTACTTAATTAGATTAAATGTTGCAGATAAGCCAGGAGTTCTTGAATCAGTTGCCCATGTATTTGCCTCCCACAGTGTTTCAATTCAAACTGTTAGACAAACAGGTGCTGGCGATAAGGCNGAGTTAATAATAATGACTCACACCTCAACTGAATCAGCACTTTCTGCCACTGTAAAAGAGTTGGGTAAATTACCGGCAGTAACCGATGTTGCCAGCGTGCTTCGAGTTGAGGGTGCTATCTAATGGCTTTGTTTGGCAAGAAAAAAGCCCATCAGTGGCGTGGAGTAATTGAAGAGTATCGTCGCTGGTTACCAGTAACAGATGCGACTCCGATTATTTCGCTGCGCGAAGGTGGCACACCACTTGTTTATGCATGTGTGCTATCTGAAATGTTAGGAAATGAAGTTTGGCTTAAGGTTGAAGGAAATAATCCCACTGGATCTTTTAAGGATCGTGGCATGACCATGGCTATTTCAAAGGCAGCAGAAGAGGGCGCTAAAGCTGTAATTTGTGCCTCTACTGGAAACACAAGTGCAAGTGCTGCAGCTTATGCAAGCAAAGCTGAAATGAAACCAGTTGTGTTAGTTCCACAAGGCAAAATTGCAATGGGTAAATTAGCTCAAGCAATTGCACATGGTGCGATACTTTTGCAGGTCAAAGGAAATTTTGATGATTGCCTAAAACTTGCTCGTCAATTATCAGAAAATTATCCAGTCTCACTTGTTAACTCAGTTAATCCATACCGAATTGAGGGGCAGAAAACTGCAGCCTTTGAAGTAGTAGATATGTTGGGCTTTGCACCAGACATCCATGCCATGCCAGTTGGTAATGCTGGAAACATCACCGCTTATTGGAAGGGTTATCAGGAGTATAAAAAGGCAGGAAACTCTGGATCGCTGCCAATGATGTGGGGATTCCAAGCAGCAGGAGCTGCCCCGATTGTGAAGAATAAAATTATTAAGAAGCCAGAAACAATTGCAACTGCCATAAGAATTGGAAACCCAGCATCTTGGGATCAGGCTGTGGCGGCGCAGGTTGGCTCAAAAGGATTAATTGATTCTGTTACCGATAAGGAAATTTTAAGTGCTTATCGATTGGTAGCAGCTAAAGAGGGCGTATTTGTTGAGCCATCAAGTGCTGCCGGTATTGCTGGTCTGATTAAACTTAAGGCTCAGAAAAAATTGCCAAAGGGTAAAACAATTGTTGTGACGGTAACTGGAAACGGATTAAAGGATGTGCAGTGGGTGTTAAATTCATCAAGAAAACCAATTGTTATCCCAGTTGATGTTAAGCGAGCAGCAAAAGCAATTGGACTTAAGTAATGGCAGCTAAACGTAATTCAAGTGGCATTACTTTCAAAGCCACAATGGCCCAAGTTAGCGTGCCAGCAAGTAGTGCAAATATTGGACCTGGCTTTGACTTCTTTGGCTTGGCTTTAGAGATTCGTGATAGATATGCCGCCCAAGTTTTAGATGATGAAACCTTTGATGTTGATGTAACTGGTGAGGGAGCTGACCAGGTAAAGAAGGATTCAAAAAATCTTGTCATAAAATCAATGATGCGTGGCTTTGAGCATATGGGCGCCAAGCCAAGAGGAATTGCCCTTAGAGCATTAAATGTGATCCCACATGGCAGAGGACTTGGCTCATCAGCTAGTGCAATTGTTGGTGGCTTAGCACTTGCAAGATCTCTTGTTTTAACAGGTGAGCAATATATGAGTGATGAAGAGTTAATCACCTTGGCAACTGAACTTGAAGGTCACCCAGATAATGTGGCTGCGGCATTTTATGGCGGAGCAACTATTGCTTGGCTTGAATCTAAAGTTGGCAAGGATGGAGCAAGGTACAAGTACTGGCCGTGCGGTAAGTCTTAAAGTTGATGATCGAATTAAAGCTTTACTACTTGTCCCGGAAAATCAATTATCAACTGCCAAGGCACGTAAATTATTACCTGAAACTATCCCGCATCAAGATGCGGTTTTAAACTCATCTAGATCAGCATTACTAGTCCACGCACTTGCTGAGCGCCCAGATCTATTATTTACTGCTACAGAAGATGCATTGCATCAAAGGTATCGAGAGCAAGCAATGCCAAAGACGATTGCCTTGATGGAGAAGTTAAGAGGTGCTGGTTTAGCTGCGGTGGTATCAGGAGCAGGTCCATCAGTGATGGTGCTTTACTCAGGTGCTGAGGATGAGATTGATCAACTTCAATCAGTTGCCCCAGGGTTTACCGCGATGAAGTTAGCTATTGCAAAAACAGGGGTTCAGTAGCGGGTTTTCCCTATATATCTAGGGTGTGGTAGATTTACGCCTGTCGGAAAGTGCGACAGATACATAAGATATAAAAATCCCAAAATAAAAAAACTTTTTTTCGCGGGATTACCCTCATACGGGTAGCAAAAATAATAAAAAGAAAGAATGGCAAGTATATAAATGGCAGAGAAAAAATCAACCAATCGCGCAGATGCGGTTGAGTTAGTGGATATGGCGCTTGGTGATCTTAAAAAGGTTGCTGGTCAACTAGGAATTGAAAATGCCGCCACACTTAAAAAAGCAGAGCTAGTCCAATCTATTGGCGATCTGCAGGCCGCGAATCGCGAAGCCGCTAAAAATGAACGAGAGGCTCGTCGTATGGAACGACAGAACAATCGAAACAATAGAAATAACAATACTGAGGCAGAAGATAACGAATCTAGCCAAGACAGTTCACCTAACAATTCAAATAACAACTCTTCAGGTGGCTACGGCGACTCTGACCGAGGAGATAACAATCGTAGATTTGGTAACCGAGATAACAATCGACGAGATCGAGGACGTGACCGTAATCGAGATCGCAACCGTGACCGAGGACAGCGCGAAGAGCGTGAAATTGTTGTTGGACCAGATGATGTATTGCTACCAGTTGGAGGCTTGCTAGATATTTTAGATAGCTTTGCATTTATTAGAACTGGTGGATATTTACCATCACCTAATGATGTTTATGTCTCACTACAACAGGTAAGAAAATATGGCCTGCGTAAGGGTGATGTAATTACTGGATCTGTTCGTGAGCCTAAAGAAGGTGAACGCCGAGAAAAATTTAATGCCCTTGTCAGAGTAGAAACTGTAAATAGTGTTGAACCTGAAAATGCTAAAGAGCGAGTTGAGTTTTCAAAGTTAGTGCCACTTTATCCGCAAGAGAGATTGCGCTTAGAGACTGAACCAAATGTTTTAACCACCAGAATTATCGATTTGATCTCACCAATTGGTAAAGGTCAACGTGGATTAATTGTTTCACCACCTAAGGCTGGAAAAACTATGGTTCTTCAAGCAATTGCAAATGCCATCACCACAAATAATCCAGAGTGTCACTTAATGGTTGTTTTAGTTGATGAGCGCCCTGAAGAGGTTACTGACATGCAGCGATCTGTAAAGGGTGAGGTAATTGCCTCAACATTTGATCGTCCAGCCGATGATCACACCACAGTTGCTGAGCTTGCTATTGAGCGTGCTAAAAGATTAGTGGAGTTAGGTCATGATGTAGTTGTTTTGCTTGACTCAATTACACGCCTTGGACGTGCCTACAACATTGCAGCGCCAGCCTCTGGACGAATTCTTTCCGGTGGTGTTGATTCGGCTGCGCTTTATCCACCAAAGAAGTTTTTTGGTGCTGCCCGTAATATTGAAAACGGTGGCTCACTAACTATTTTGGCAACTGCTTTGGTTGATACCGGATCAAAGATGGATGAAGTTATCTTCGAAGAGTTTAAAGGAACTGGAAATATGGAGCTTATTCTTAACCGTAAGTTTGCTGATAAGCGAATTTTCCCAGCGGTTGATGTTGTTGCATCTGGAACTCGTAAAGAAGAAATTCTTATGGGAACTGAAGAGTTGAGCATTGTTTGGCGTTTGCGCCGAGTGCTACATGCGCTTGAACCACAACAAGCACTTGAGTTACTTCTTGAGAAGATGAAGGGAACTAAATCAAATGTTGAGTTCCTACTTCAGATTCAAAAGACCACAACCGGTGGCGATATGCCNACTGGTAATGGAGCTAGCAAGCAGGAGAGTGATTAGGCTTAATTAGTGCCTAAATTTTGACTGCCTTGCCCCAGCAGTTATTCTTTACCCCTCTAGTACTTCACTAGTCCTACTGGTTCACAAGTGTTCTTAAAAAAGAATATTTGATCCAGTAATAATCAAGGAGAAATATGAAGAACGAGATTCATCCACAGTATGTCGAGACCAAGGTAACTTGTGGTTGCGGTGAAGTTTTCACTACCCGCAGCACCAAAGAGAACGGCTCAATTTATGTTGAAGTTTGTTCTGTGTGCCATCCGTTTTACACCGGCAAGCAGAGAATTCTTGATACCGGCGGTCGCGTAGCTAAATTCCAAGAGCGTTTCGGAAAGGCTGACAAGAGCGGCACTAAGTAGTTTTAGTTAAGAGAGCGCACCTAAACATCGAAAGATGTGGTGCGCTCTCTTTTTAATTTCTAACTTATTATTTTTGAAAGGGGGATTAGATGGAACGGTTTGCCAAAGTTAATGAGTTATTAGCTGAGTATGAGTCACTTGAAGCACAAATGGCCGATCCCTCTATTCATGCTGATCAAAATAAGGCACGAGCACTGGGCAAAAGATATGCCCAACTTGGTCCAGTCATTGCTGGCTATCGTGCATACAAATTATCTGAAGAGGATTTAAATGCTGGCAAAGAGTTAGCAGAGGCTGATCCAAGTTTTGCATCTGAAATTACTGCATTAGAGAAAACTAAAGATGAAGCAGCATCACTTTTAGAGGAGTTACTACTACCCCGAGACCCAAATGA
>B570J29609_1000116_pt1 | contig 11166 bp, 9 predicted proteins | sample LakMenEpi30Jul09_FD_29609 | JGI IMG/M metagenome (IMG submission 29609) | reverse complement strand
ATGAATCCCAGAACTGCGCCGATGAAACCACCTGCAATTAATCCAGCGATGATTTCCATTGGCTAATCATGGTACAAAAAAGCCCGCCGGCAATAAACCGACGGGCTAATTTGTTTTTTAATTACAGGCTAAAGAAGGCTCCTGTTACTGATGGACCGAAATCTGTACCAGTTGCTACGAGTGCGAAGATGATCAAAGCAGCACCTGCAAGTGAGAGGTTCTTGAAGAACCCGACTGTCTCATTTTGCTTAGCTGTCGCATCTGTTTCTTTCCAGAAAGCGTGCATCAAGAATGATGTTGGGATTAGGAAAAGCGCGATTAGTAGTGCGCCTAGGTCTGCGTACACACCGAATGCGATGTAGAGACCACCGATAAGGATCATGAGACCTGATAAGACCACGCTGAACTTTGCTGCTGGAACCTTCTTGTACTGGGCGTAGCCAGTCATTGCCTCAAGCTTGGTGAGGTGTGAAACGCCAGATGAGATGAAGAGCAGCGCGAAAAGCACGCGACCGATGATGAGGACGATGTCCATGGTGTTCATTGTTGCTCCTTGAAATATTGAGTGATTGTGAACTTACTGGGTAATAGTAGTTGAAATTTCAACTAATTCTGACCACGACACGCTCGCGCACTTGCCATTTGTCAGTGGAGAGGGCTATTTTTCGAACATCTGTTCGAATACCCACAGCTTTGAAAGGTCTCCTCAAAAATGTCAGCCACACAGGTTAACTCCGCCCTCGATGTCACTATCGATGGGGCAACAACTCCTATCGAGTTCACCTATAAAGGAAAACGCTTTCGCATCCACGCCGTTCTATCTCGTTGGTGTGAAGCAGGTGGCTGGTGGAATCGAATCAGTGATGGCAAGTATCGCCCTGATGATCAAGCACGAGCTGTGTGGCGGGTAGAGGCGGCACCCATTGGTGCGTTAACAACCTTTGAACTAGAACGTGATGAAGTAACAGGTCAGTGGATTATTCGCAACGTATGAGTTTTATTCATCTCAATGTTGCCAGTGGGTATTCATTGAAATACGGAACAACGCACCCTCATGATCTAGTCCAGCGCGCCGCCGAATTTGAAATGCCGGCGCTAGCGTTAACAGATCGTGATGGGTTAGCTGGTGCTATCCGTTTTACGCAAAGTTGTGTTGATTACGGGATCGCACCAATCATCGGAGTCAACTGCGCGATTGACCTAGGTATGGCAAAAGGTCGCATCACTTTGTTGGCACACAGTGATGGGGGATGGCGCTCGCTCTGCAGATTGATGACATCGCTAACAATGACAAGTGATACCCGTGTCCCAGTTTTAACTTTAGATTTTCTACACCAGTTCAGTCAGTACAGCACCAATGTCTATGCGATGCATGGCCCCGAATCACCGATCAGCGATGCGTTACACAATCACCGTTTTGACCAAGCGCTATCCATCTTTAATCAAACCCGTGATCTATTTGCCAACAATGCAATTGAATGTGTTTCACACCTTGTTGCAGGTCGTGGCCCGCGATCGACTGAACACGCAGCCCGTTCCTTAATCTTTGCCCGCGACAACGATATTGATGCGGTGATCACCAATGCTGTGCGCATGAAGGATCGCGCAGATGGGCCAGTGGCAGATGTTTTAGATTGTGTGCGCCAATTAGTGCCTTTACATGATCGTCACATCGAGCGCCGCAACGCTGAAGGCTTTTTGAAATCAAGTGATGAAATGATTTCACTGGCCGCTGAAATCGCACGTGCTGCAGGAGAACGAACACCGCGAGCATTACTAAAGACAACCCGCGAATGGGCTGAACGTTCTTTGTTATCGCCGCAACGAGATATTGGTTTAGGGGGAGCCCACCTGCCAGAACCCCATGTTGTGGGCGTAAAGACTGCACAAGAGATGCGGACATTGCTACGTAGCCGCAGCGAAGCCGGAATCAACTGGCGCTACAGCAGCAGCGATCAAATCAGTAAAGCCCGTGCGCGTTTAGATGATGAATTAGCAACCGTTGCAACCCTTGGCTTTGAATCATATTTTTTAACTGTTGCAGATATTGCAGACATGGCGCGTGATGCTGGCATCCGAGTTGCAGCTCGTGGCAGTGGTGCGGGATCGCTGATCTGTCACCTACTTGGAATCTCAGGTGTTGATCCGATGCAGCACGGTTTATTGATGGAACGTTTTTGTTCGCCCTTGCGCCGAGCCCTACCTGACATTGATATCGATGTGGAATCTGCACGACGTCTAGAAATCTATGACATGGTCTTTAAAAGATATGGCGATAACGATTGGACATCACCTACCAATCAATCACGGTGCGCAGTTGTTTCGATGGTTGATACGTATCGCGCGCGCCATGCAATTCGTGATGCAGGAGCTGCCCTTGGCTTGCCCGGTATGGAGATCGACATGTTGGCTAAATCCATGCCACATGTGCGTGCGCGCAATATTGCAGCAACCCTTGAATCTTTGCCTGAACTACGGCGTATAAATACTTCAACCCCATTGATGGCGGCAACAATTGAAATGGCACAACGCTTAGATGGTTTGCCACGACACCTTGCAATGCACCCTTGCGCCATTGTTTTATCAGATGGTGGTTTTCTAGATCGCGCACCATTAATGAGCAGCGCTGGGGGATACCCCATGGTGGCCTTTGATAAAGATGATGTCGAAGCAGTTGGATTGTTAAAGCTAGATGTCTTGGGTGTGCGGATGCAATCAACTATTGCCTATTCGATGAAAGAGATTGAACGAGTTCACAAAGAAGTAGTTGACATCGATACCGTGCCATTAGATGACACCGCGACTTATGAATTAATTCAATCGACGCGCACCCTTGGAATCTTTCAGGTAGAAAGCCCAGGACAACGCGAACTTGTTGGAAAGCTTGCACCTAAAACTTTTACCGATTTAATTATTGATATCTCACTCTTTAGGCCAGGGCCGGTCAAAAGCGACATGATCACGCCATTTCTTAAGGCTCGTCATGGGTGGAGCCCAGCGCAGATAATTCATCCTGATTTATATGAGATTTTGGCCCACACCGAAGGCGTTGTTGTCTTCCACGAACAAGTTATTCAGATCATCGCAACGATGACTGGGGTTTCATTGGCAACGGCTGATGAAAAGCGCAGATCCTTAGGCGATCGCGCCGGCCAACAAGAGGTCTGTGATTGGTTCTTTCCTGCAGCAACTGCCAAAGGGTATGAACTACCAATTGTTCAAGAGATCTGGGATGTACTGCGCGCCTTTGCATCCTTTGGTTTTTGCAAAGCACATGCTGCAGCTTTCGCCCTGCCTACATATCAATCGGCTTGGCTAAAAACGCACTACCCAGCAGCTTTTCTTGCCGCGGTCTTAACCCATGATCCTGGCATGTATCCCAAACGTTTGATCGTTGATGAAGCTAGACAAATGGGAATCACGATTGCACCCATTGATGTCAACGCATCTGATTCTGCCTACCGCGTAGAAGATCATGGCAATGCGATTCGTATCGCCTTATCAACTGTTGCCGGAATCAGTGACGGTGAAGTCCAATCAATTATCGCTGGCCGTCCCTACATTGACTTAAATGATTTTGTTCGCAGATCAGGGTGCAGCACACCAGTTACTGAAAGTTTGATTCTGACCGGTGGCTTTGATTCGCTGCACGCAGATGTTAACCGCAGAGATCTGTTGCTTCATTTTTCTGATCTACAAAAGTCACCAAGTGCCGCTGTTTCTGGCGCGCAAATGAATTTAGGCTTTGATCCACCAGCGTTAATAAGTAGCGGCCTGCCAGCGATGAGCGCGGCAGAGAGTGTGAAATACGAGGTCGATCGATTAGGAATCGATATGTCCCGTCACATGATTGAATTTTACGGAGACTTCCTTAATGCAATAGGTGCGGTTCGTTCCAGTGATTTACTAAAACAACGATCGCAATCATCGGTATTGGTTGCAGGGATCAAGGTTGCGATGCAGACNCCNCCGGTGCGTTCGGGCAAGCGTGTAATTTTCTTAACTCTTGATGATGGATACGGGCTGAGCGATTCAACATTTTTTACCGATGTTCAGGGCGAATACGCCAATGTTTTGTATTCAACATCGCTGCTACTTGTTAGGGGCGTAACCCGCAGAACTGGGGCCAGGGGAATATCCATAAGAGCCACTGGGGCATGGGATTTACGCGCCGCTTACGAAAGTTGGAGCGCTAAACAAAGTACGCTCGCAATATGACGACAGAAAGCGCGCCAACCCAGGCAACGATTCTGCATGTCGATATGGATGCCTTCTTTGCCTCCGTTGCAGAACGCGACAACCCCGAACTAAAAGGCAAAGCTGTTGTAATTGGAATGGGCACCCGCGGAGTTGTATCTGCTGCAAATTATGAAGCTCGCAAATTCGGAATTCACTCTGCAATGCCAGTGGGACAAGCTAGACGACTAGCTCCGCATGCAATCTTTCTACCCGTCGATATGGCTCGCTACCAAGAGGTCTCTGGCCACATCATGGAGATCTTTGAAAGCTTTACTCCCAATGTAGAACCAGTGTCAGTTGATGAAGCTTTTCTAGATGTAACTGGTGCAAAGAAATTATTAGGTACGGGCCGAGAAATCGCTGCAGCAATCCGTGCCAAAGTCGAAGCCCAAGAAGGCATTACCTGCTCAGTTGGAATCGCACCATCCAAGTTCATTGCCAAATTGGCATCGACGCATTGCAAACCCAATGGCATGCTAGAAATAACCAGCGATCGCATCCTTGAATTCCTACATCCGCTACCAATTTCTGCGATGTGGGGTGTAGGTCCAAAGACAGCTGAAGTGCTAGAACGTTTAGGGCTTCGCACTATTGAAGACATTGCAAAACTGCCCCGCACAACATTAATCCGCGCAGTCGGGGATGCCGCAGGTGCCACCTTGCATGAACTGGCATGGGGCCGTGATTACCGAGATGTTGCGCCACAGGATGCTGAAAAAAGTATTAGTGCGGCCGAAACTTTTCCAACCGATTTAGATAACCCAGAAGAAATCTTGCGCGAATACTTGCGGTTGTGCGAGCGCGCAACATCAAGGCTGCGCGATAAGGGATTGTTTGCCAAAACGATTTCAATAAAGGTGCGCTTCGGAGATTTCACAACGATCAATCGCTCTAAGACTCTTCCATTGCCAATTGATAGCACCCACGATGTCTACGAAGTCGTGAAGGGTTTATACGAAGCGCTTCGAATCGAACGTGCCCGGTTGCGCTTAGTAGGTGTATCCCTTGAGAATTTAAGCGAGGGAGCTCCGGTTCAAATGATTCTGGGGGAGCGCGAGAAGGGTTGGCGCGAAGCCGAAGGGGCCATGGATAAAGCCCGCGAGCGTTTTGGCCATGGTTCTGTGCGTCCTGCGCGGTTGATTAGTCCTTCCTCAGAAGATTCTGAAGAGTAAGTAAAAGAAGTAGCGGGTAAGCACAATCTGTTCTATTGTGGGCCTATGCCATTATCTGATCGTGAAAAACGCCTCTTGGAAGAGATGGAGGCTGCTCTTTTAACTGAAGATCCACGCCTTGTTTCAGCTCTTTCTTCAAAGGCTCCAGTTTCACCATCTCGAAACCGCATCATGGTCGCGGCCGGATTAGTGCTACTTGGCTTGATTACCCTCTTTGGTGGCTTGATTTCACAGGTAACACCGATCGGAATCCTGGGCTTTGTGATTGCCCTAGGCGGGGTCATCACCGCAATTTCATCGTTTTCATCGATCTCACCGATGGCTCGTGGCCCTCGAAAGAAATCTTCACGCTCATCATTAAGCGCTCGCCTTGAGCAGCGTTGGGACAACCGCTCCAACGAGGAGTAACCCACCTCTTTAGCTCTACCCGAAGCCCCTCCATGTGAGGGGCTTTTTTCATGCTCAAAATCTGGCCTCCTGAGTGGGGAATGGGTGGGGAGAGGTGGGGGCCAAAAGGGGAAAAAGTGGGAAAAGGTGGTTGAAAAAGGGGAAAAGTGGAGTAAAGTGGGGAATTGAGTAGGAAATAAAGCCAGCGGCGAACCTGGGGAAGGGGGAGTCAGAGAAAATGTTTCTAGGCACCCACGAGCCACGTCTTGATGACAAAGGTCGCTTAATACTTCCCGCGAAATTCCGCGAAGAACTTGCTGCAGGTTTAGTTATTACTAAAGGACAAGAACGTTGTCTTTATGTTTTTCCATCGAATGAATTTTCAGTTATTACAGAGACGCTAAAACAAGCGCCAGTCACTGCTAAATCAGCTCGTGATTACAGCCGTGTGATGTTTGCTGGCGCACACGATGAAATTCCTGATCGTCAAGGTCGCGTAACAATTCCACAATCACTTCGCACATATGCAGGATTAGAAAAAGAGTGCGTTGTTATTGGTGCAAATACTCGCGTTGAAATTTGGGACGCAACTTCTTGGAATGAATATTTAGCAGATCGTGAAAAGAGCTTCGCTGATGTTTCAGAGGAGGTCTTTCCAGGTTTGTTCTAACTCTCATTTGTGGCCACTGCCGACCCTTCGAACGTAGCGACGCCCCTTCCCCGGCGCCGTTGCAACACAAAGATCCGTCGGCCGGCAGTGACCAGAGCTGAGAGCTAGTAGTTAGTTCTATCAACACTAGAAAGGGGGAAGAGATGACAAGTACGACTGAACATGTATCGGTAATGCGCGATCGTTGCGTCGATCTTTTGTCCCCGTTGATTGCAACTTCTAGTAACCCAGTTGTAGTTGATGCAACTTTGGGTCTTGGTGGACATACAGAAGCTTTGCTACAGAAATTCCCACACTTAACTGTTATCGGAATCGATCGCGACCTAGATGCAATTGCAAAGGCAACAGAGCGCCTTGCACCTTTTGCAGATCGTTTAAAGACTGCACACTCTACTTTCGATGGCATTGCCGAAGTGGTTTCAAACTTCGGGTACAAGCACATCGATGGGGCGTTGTTCGACCTTGGTGTTTCATCAATGCAACTTGATCAGGTTGAGCGTGGTTTTTCTTATTCACAGGACGCACCCCTTGATATGCGTATGGATCGCACCCAGTCACTGACTGCGGGGGAGATCATCAATACTTATGAACCAGGTCAATTAGTGCGCATTCTTCGCACATATGGCGAAGAAAAGTTTGCTACACGAATCGTGGAATCAATTGTGAAACAACGTGCGATTGCACCAATGAACTCAACAGCCCAGCTTGCAACGCTTGTAAAGGAAGCAATTCCTGCAGCGACTCGTCGTACTGGTGGAAACCCTGCAAAGCGCACTTTCCAAGCCCTTCGCATCGAAACCAATGACGAACTTGGCACGATTACTCGCGCACTCCCGGCAGCACTTAACCTGCTAAATGTCGGCGCACGGCTAGTTGTAATGTCTTTCCAATCCCTTGAAGATCGCATTGTCAAGCAGCTCTTTGTTGCTTCAACAACTTCTGGAACACCACGCGATCTGCCATTTGATCTTCCTGAATTAGCTGCCAAGTTCCAAATGATTACTCGTGGTAGTGAAACACCGACTGATGCTGAACTAGAGGAGAACTCACGTTCTCAATCTGTGCGTCTTCGCGCTATCGAAAGGTTGGCGGCATAATGGCAATGACCGCGTTAGCACCAGCGATAACTCGCTCAAAAGAAATTTTCGCCGAAAAGACATCACAAGTTGCGCTCAAGCTTGTTCCCAATGTCTCCGACGGAAAGCAAGCCGATCGTAAATTCTTNGCNATCTTTGTATCAATCGTCGGCGGTATTGGTCTCATGCTTCTTCTCCTGATCAATACTTTATTAGCACAAGATGCATTTGAATTAACCAATCTCAAGCAAGAGGCAAAATTAGTTAGTGATGAGCGTGAAGCTATTGCACGACAGATTGACAAGTTATCTTCCCCAGAGGCTCTTGCAAAATCTGCTACAGCATTAGGCATGAAGCCTTCAGANAACCCAACTTTCTTATCCCTTGATAAGCCAGTTATTGAGGTCCCGGTTAAAAATGGGTAATTTTTCATTAGCGCACAAAAGAATCAGAGGCTTGGTTCTCATCCTTGCACTTGTCATGTTTATGTTTGGGCTTCGCTTAGTGCAAGTTCAAGCTCTACAAGCGGGGGACTATCGTGAACGTGCTGTTAATGAAATGGAAAAGGTAAGGACTCTAAAGGCACCCCGTGGAGACATCACCGATATTCATGGTGTNGCTTTTGCGCGCAGTGTCGCTGCAACCAGCATCGTTGTCGACCAAACCCAAATCACTGACCCAGCCAAAGTTGCAGCTTTTGTTGCACCAATTTTGGGGATGAAGGTTGCAGAGGTTCAAGAGTCACTNACTGGTACTCGTAAGTGGTACATGGTTGCCCGTAATGCAAAACCTGCAACTTGGCTCAAGCTTTCAGCAGCGCTAGACCAGTACAACTCACAGTTTAAAGCTATGAGCCCTGATCGAATTATCGGTTTCTTCCCAGAACGCAGCTATGTGCGTGAATATCCATCTGGAAGTTTGATTGCATCTTTAATTGGCTTCGTAAATCACGACGGTATTGGTGCCACCGGACTTGAATCCAGCATGAACTCAAAGATTAAAGGTATTGATGGCAAGTATTCATACGCCAATGGTTACAAAGCTGAAATTCCTGGATCACAATCTGAAATCATTCCCGCACAATCAGGTACGTCTATTCGTTTAACAGTAGATCGTGATATTCAGTGGGTTGCATCAAAGGCAATTGCAGATGTCGTTAAATCAACACGTGCTTTGAGCGGAACTGTAATTGTTATGGATCCCAAAACTGGTCACATCTTGGCTCACGCAACTGCCCCAACATTTGATCCAAATGACACAACCAAGGTTTCTTTGGTCGCAATGCGAAATCCTTCGGTACTAGATGTTTACGAGCCAGGTTCAACAGGAAAAGTTATGACAATCGCAGCGGCTATGGATGAAAAGAAGATTACTCCAGAAACAGTTTTAACTATTCCAGATAANTTNAAGCGTTCNACTAAAGTCTTTAAAGATCATGAGCCGCATCCAACACAACGTTTAACAACTGCCGGAATTCTTGCGGTTTCCAGTAACACGGGATCCATCAAAATTGGCGAAATGATTTCTAATGACAAGCTGTACGACTACTTAACAAAGTTTGGAATTGGCACAAAGACCGGCTCAGGACTGCCCGGCGAATCACGCGGAATTCTTCCAAAAGTTTCAGATTGGTCTGGTACTACTGCGCCAACCGTGGCGTTCGGACAGGGCTATTCAGTAACTGCAATGCAGGCGACAAGTGTGTTTGCAACGATCGCAAATGATGGCGTCCGCGTTTCTCCAACTGTAATTGCCGGAACAAGTGATTCCAGTGGCAATTACACCCCAACTGCAACTCGCGAAAATGTTCGTGTAATTAGCCCAGAAACTGCCGCAAAAATGCGCTTGATGATGGAGAGCGTAGTTTCTGCAAATGGAACTGCCCCATCTGCAGCAATTCCTGGATACCGCGTTGCTGGTAAAACCGGAACCGCCCAACGCATTGATGACACATGTGGTTGCTACCGTGGCTACACAGCTTCCTTTATTGGCTTTGCACCAGCTGACAAACCTGCTTATGTCATCTCAGTAACTATTCAAGATCCAAAAGGAATCCATTGGGGTGGATATCTAGGTGGTCCAGTATTTAAGAAAGTTATGTCATTTGTGTTGCAATCAAAGGGAATCGCTCCAACAGGTGCTGTTGTTGATTCAATCCCATTGACCGAAAAAGCACTTCTGGCTGAAAGAAAGTTGATTGCAGATAAGAAGGCAGCAAGTGACAAGACCAATTGAAGAGTTCAAAAAAACTCTTGACTCAGTTGCGGCCATTGCTAATGCCCAATTAGTTGGAGACCCAACNACNGTTGTCACTGGCATAACTCTTTCAAGCAATAGCGTTCAANAAGGTGACCTTTTTGTGGCGCTACCAGGTGAAAAGACCCATGGTGCCGAATATGCAAAAGATGCAATCGCACGTGGTGCCACCGCTGTTTTAACAGATGAAGTCGGAGCAGCCAAGTTTTCTGGTGTTCCAGTCATTGTCAGTAGCAATCCACGTCGAGCAGCTGGGGTAATCAGTGCATGGTTCTATAGCGAACCCATGCGCGATCTGTATAGCGTTGGAGTCACTGGAACAAATGGCAAGACAACGGTTACAACTTTGCTCCACCAGATCATGACATTGGCTGGTCGTGAAAGCGGGCTAATCGGCACTGTCGAAACACGAATCGGCGACGAAGTCATCGCAAGCAAAAGAACTACCCCTGAAAGCAGTGATTTACAGGCATTATCAGCAATGATGCGCGAGCGTCATATGCGCAATCTGGTGATGGAGGTTTCTAGTCACGCAATTGCNCTAGAAAGAATTCGCGGTAGCCATTTTGCTGTCGTTGCATTTACAAATCTTTCNCAAGACCANCTTGATTTTCACAAAACGATGGAAGCTTATTTTGAAACCAAGGCCAANTTGTTTTCCTTTGAATTTGCTGATTTAGCTGTTATCAATATTGACGATGCCTATGGAATCAAACTTAAGGAAATGACTGAATTACCAGTGATGACAGTTTCTCGTCACGATCAAAGTGCAACCTGGCACTATGCCGCCATAACTAAAGATTATGTTGGTGCCCATGTCGCAATTAGGGGCAGTGGTGGGATCCTGATTGAAGGAAAAGTTCATCTCCATGGCGGATATAACTTTGACAATCTCTTGATGGCGGTCGCAATTGCTACTGAAAGCGGCATTGATCCCATAGATATTGCAGCGATCTTGCCTGCCTTAACTGGAGCAGCCGGTCGACTTGAATCAGTACGCCTTGGACAAAATTTCACTGCATTGGTTGATTACGCACATTCTCCAGATGCAGTAACTCGGGTTTTAGAAACTGCGCATGAAATTAGTGATGGTCGAGTTATTGCAGTGCTTGGTTGTGGCGGGGATCGTGATGCTTCTAAGAGAGCTCTTATGGGTAAGGCGCTGCATGAAGGCGCAGATGTAGCGATATTTACGAGCGATAATCCGCGCTCAGAAAAAGCAGATGCAATTTTGGTGCAGATGACACTTGGCTTAGATATTCAAGCACCAAGTGCTGTGATTGAAGATCGTTCTGAGGCAATTAGAGCTGCAGTTAATCAAGCCAATGATGGTGATCTAGTAATAGTTTTGGGCAAAGGCCACGAA
>B570J29609_1000111_pt1 | contig 11505 bp, 8 predicted proteins | sample LakMenEpi30Jul09_FD_29609 | JGI IMG/M metagenome (IMG submission 29609) | reverse complement strand
TGGGAGGAATTAAAACCAGAAGCACAATATCTCGCTTGTGTTTTAGCTGCTTTTGCACCTTCTCCTATTCGTTGGGATTTTGTGACAAGAATTTATCAACAGTTGCAAGGTGAATTATTTAATGAAGATAATTTAAAAGACCGTTGGTTAAAATCTTTAAGAAAACTGCATTTAGTGATGACTGTTGACAAAGATATTTATAATTTACATCTGTTAATTCACGATTATTTTTATGAACAGTTAAAACAGCATTGGAACTTTAGCCAAATTAAACAAGTATTTTGTGATGTTTTTGTTGTAGTTGCTAGTAATATTGATCAATCAACTAATCTAAAAACTTTCAATTTGATTGAACCACATCTCAAAAAGATGATTGCTTGTTGTGAAAACAAAGAAGATATAGAATTTGCTGTTAGTTTAAATGGTTTAGCACTTTTGTATCATTTTCAAGGANAATACAATGATGCTGAACCTCTTTNTTTACAATTTTTAGATATCTATAAACGCCAACTAGGTAATGATCATCCTGATGTTGCTACTACTCTTAATAATTTAGCACAATTGTATAAATTTTAAGGACGATACAATGATGCTGAACCTCTTTTTTTACAATCTTTAGATATCTATAAACGCCAATTAGGTAATGATCATCCTCATGTTGCTACTACTCTTAATAATTTATCAGCATTGTATGAATCTCAAGGACAATACAATGATGCTGAACCTCTTTATTTACAATCTTTAGATATCAGGAAACGTCAACTAGGTAATGATCATCCTCATGTTGCTACTAGTCTTAATAACTTAGCACTTTTGTATGAATCTCAAGGAAAATATTTAGAAGCTGAAAATCTAGCTCAACAAGCATTAGTAATATATCAACAAAAATTAGGAAACGAACACCCTGATACGCAGAATGCAGCAGTTAGGGTAAAATTATTATACATAATGAAACTTTTGCAATGTAACAAAAATACATTGTTTAGTGTTCTTGAAGCACTCGCACAACAAGCAAGCCTTCCTGATCTAAATACAGAAACAGCATTAACTTTGCTAGAACAAATAGAAAATAATCCTGATCTATTGTCATTTATTCGGGAGTATTTGCAGCGGCAAACAGAAGCATCAGATGACAATACATAAAGAAATGATTGTCATACAATCTTAAAATTGTCTGAATCAGGATATCCAGGATTATAGGATGTACAGGATTATAAGTGTCAAAATACTTGATAAATTACTAAAATCCTACATAAACTCATGCTTGAGTTAAATAAATATAGTGCGATTTTGTAAGAAACTCTCACAAAACTAATTTTAATTTGCGTAATTCATCATTAACTTACCAAAAACCATTGAGAATAACTACTAAAACCATAGATAAAAAACTGCTTAGATAGAAAATAACGCAATAACTAAAGCAAAACCCATAAACCATCCACAATAATGACTCTTATACATATCATCCTGCAAATCCTATAATCCTGGACATCCTGATTCAGACAATTATTCTTAAAGCATCAGATAACAATCCAAAAAAATATTTTTATCATCCATTCATAACTCATCGCCAAAAAAAGGTAATAAAACCATTGACATCTCATTTAAAATATGTTATCCTAAAATTGATAAGGAAGAACTATCTTGCAAACAGACAACTTAACTCTCCGCTCCTCTGCGTCTCTGCGTGAGAAAAAAATCATAAACCTATTTGCCAAACCAATAAAACATTAACCCTTAACACCTTAAAAACATCGCCAAAAAAAGGTAATAAATCTATTGACATCTCATTTAAAATATGTTATCCTGAACTTGATAAGGAAGAACTATCTTAAATATTTTTACAAAACCACTTGTGACCCGCTTTATTCATAACCAATTTGTCAAAGACTATTTAGAAGAACTACTAAAACCCTTTGGATATTGTCGCTATTCATCAATTACCACGTACACCTGAAACTTTACAAAAAAGAGCAATTGATGAATTAGAAACATTACCAACTAATTACCCGTTCCAACAAGCAACCTTAGAATTGCTTTACAACCTCCAACAGACTTTAAAGATCAATAACAGTTCAGAACCAGAAGATAAGGAGTTAATTATGCGATTAGCACCATTTTATCAACGAGATAAAGAAGAAGCTAGACTAGAAGGAGAACAAAAAGGAGAAGAACGTCTAGTTTTACGTCTAATAAATCGCCAATTTGGTGAAATTAAATTATCATTAATTGAGCAAATTCAATCATTGTCTATAGAACAACTGGAAAATTTAGCAGATGCTTTGTTAGATTTTTCACAAGTTGCTGATTTAGAAACCTGGTTAAAGCAACAGAAACNACAAGAAACAGATAGCTGATGACTTAATGTTAGCAATGCTAAAAAGATTAAATTGTAATTTTAAACCATTGTCATTTATTCTTTAAGCATTGCAGAAAAAAACAAAAATATTAGATATCAATACATAAATATTGTTTAGCAATCAAAAACTAATTGTATAAAAATATAAATAACATATTGCCATAGACAANCATTGTATAGTAAACTGATACAATTATTTTTAACAACAAAGTTACTATGCCAGCCCCAGATACTAGTCGCCGCATTACTCCTAACAACCTCCAGCAAGACATAGATTCTTACAATGGACTCAAAGCCGTTCCCAGTTATACAACTGCTCGCACCATAGCTACACCGGAAGCATTACAGAAAGCTTATGCAGAAATGGTGACAAAACAACAAGAAGAAACCGANAAACAAGCATTATTTAAAGCCGCAGCAGACGCAGCCAAACAAGCGGAATGGGAGTTTCATAATGCTGTTTTAGCCATGAAAGAAGCAGTAAAAGGTCAATTTGGTTCAGATAGTGACGCAGCCCAAGCAGTAGGTTTCAAGAAGAAATCAGAACGGAAACGTCCCACCAAAAAGAAAATCGAGTAGATAGACAAGGATACTCTCATGATCTTAGAATAAGCGATCGCATTTATATTTTTTCTAAGATCAGAAAATAATGATAGGGGAAAGTGGGGTCAGTATATTCTTCCCTAATTGTCAAACCGGCTTTAGCAACAGAAGCTAAAAATCGCTTTTTGGGATAACCTTTTAGACCCAATTCCCAATAATGTTCGTCACAAAGTGGTGTTGTACTCCAAAATTCTGGAATTTTCCATAGTAAATATCCAGTTTTAAAAACAGAGGTTTTGATTTGCAATGACANATATTGAGTAGTATGGGGAATAGAAATTACTAAATATTTCTTAGTAATTGCGGCCAGTTTTTGCAATGCTAATTCTGATTTTTCGTAGGGGAAATGTTCTAATACTTGAAACAGAACAACTACATCAAATTTGTCTTTTGGTAATGTAAAATCCGCAGTCAAATCCAAGATTATATCTGGTTTAAGATTAGGGTCAATATCTGCCGTAGTTACGTTATAGTTATTTTGTCTGAGTATTTCTGTGAGCAAAGAATTAAAAATTCCAATTTCCAGAACATTTTTAACTTTGTCACCCAAGGAAAACAATAACCGTGATTGATGATAATAACTAATAAATCTTTCCTTAGAAAGATATTGCGAACTTGTAATCCCTAACGAAGAAATGAGTTCCACAGAAAGCTCCTAATGTATTCAAATTCAGTTAAAGTTTTTTACAAAAACTTAACCCAGTTTCCGCCTTATCAATCAGGATAGTATCACCAGAGACAAAAATATTCTCCAATAACTTTGTAGCCAGAGGATTTTCGACCTCTCGTTGAATAGANCGCTTTAACGGACGCGCACCATAAACAGGATCATAACCAGCTTCCACAAGATGATCACAAGCGGCTGGAGATATTTCCAAAGAGATTTTTTGCTCCTTGAGCAGATTTTCCACCCGTTTAAGTTGAATACGGATAATATANCCCATTTCTGAACGATTAAGAGCATGGAAAAGAATCAGATCATCAATGCGGTTGAGAAATTCCGGGCGAAAGTGACTTCGTAAACCTTCCATGACCTTATTACGCATTAAATCATACTTGGAATCATCCCCAGCCACATCTAAAATATGTTCACTACCGATATTGCTAGTCATGACTATGACAGTATTCCGAAAATCTACAGCCCGTCCTTGGGAATCAGTAACTCTACCGTCATCTAAGACTTGCAGTAAAATATTAAATACATCGGGATGGGCTTTTTCCACTTCATCCAATAGCACCACCGAGTAAGGATGTCTGCGAATGGCTTCCGAAAGTTGTCCCCCTTCCTCATAACCAACGTATCCCGGAGGTGCGCCCACAAGACGGGAAACTGAGTGTTTTTCCATGTATTCGGACATATCTAAACGTACTAAAGCGTCGTCCGAATCAAAAAGAAATTGAGCTAAAGCGCGAGCGAGTTCAGTTTTACCCACGCCAGTTGGTCCCATAAACAAAAATGAACCAATAGGGCGTGAGGGGTCTTTCATTCCCGCACGGGCGCGACGAATAGCCGCAGAGACGGCGGAAACGGCTTCTTCTTGACCAATTACCCTTTCGTGTAAATGACTTTCTAATTTAAGTAATTTTTGGCGTTCTGATTCTAAAAGGCGATTTACGGGGATTCCTGTCCATTTTGCCACAATTTCGGCGATATCGGCTTCGGTAACTTGTTCTCGCAACAGAGTAGAACCCTGGGTTTGAATTTCTAACAGTTTCGTTTCTTTAATTTCTCGTTCTCTTTGTACGCCCTCTAATTTACCATACTTGAGTTGAGCAGCTTTATTCAAATCATANTCCCGCTCTGCTTGTTCAATTTGTACCCTTAGGGCATCCTCTTCTTTCTTTAAACTGCTAATAGCCTCTAATAACTGCTTTTCTCCTTGCCATTGCTCATTAAATATTTGCTGTTTGACTGTTAAACTGGCAATTTCTGCCTGAATTCGTTCTAATCTTTCTTTAGTGGGAGAAATACTTTGTTCTTCTCCAGATAATGACAGCTTTTCCATTTCTAGCTGCATTAAACGTCGGTCAATGGTTTCTAATTCCGCAGGTTTAGAAGTAATCTCCATTTTTAATTTCGCTGCGGCTTCGTCAACTAAATCTATGGCTTTGTCCGGTAGAAACCTATCTGCAATATAACGCGCTGATAAAGTTGCAGCAGCTACTAAAGCAGAATCGGAGATTTTAACGTTATGATGCACTTCATAACGCTCTTTTAAACCTCGTAAAATAGAAATTGTATTTTCTACTGTTGGTTGATTTACATATACCTGTTGAAATCTTCTTTCTAATGCTGCATCTTTTTCAATAAATTTGCGATATTCATCTAAGGTAGTTGCCCCAATACAACGTAACTCACCTCGNGCTAACATGGGCTTGAGTAAATTACCAGCATCCATAGATCCTTGTTGATTAGAACCAGTACCAACAACGGTATGCAGTTCATCAATAAATAAAACCACTTGCCCGTTTGATTCAGTAACTTCACGGAGGACATTTTTTAAACGGTCTTCAAATTCACCTCTATATTTTGCTCCCGCAATCAAACTACCGATATCCAAGGAAATTAATTGGCGATTCTTTAAAGACTCAGGAACGTCACCATTCACCATTCTTTGGGCTAAAGCTTCAGCGATCGCCGTTTTACCTACTCCTGGCTCACCAATTAATACAGGGTTATTTTTACTACGTCGAGATAAACCTGAATTACCCGGCGAATTTCATCATCTCTACCAATAACTGGATCTAATTTTCCCGCTTTTGCCTGTTCTGTCAAATCTCGTCCAAATCTTTTTAAAGCCTCATCAGGTGCATCCGCTTCTACTTTTGGTGATGCTTTTATTTTGGGAGTAGCGCGAACAGATTTAACCCCAAGTTCCACTTGAGCAAGATCTATATTTAAGCTTTTAAATAACCGTCTACCAATACGTTGATCATCACCAAAAGCTAGAATTATATGACCTTCTGAGATTTCTTCCTCTCTCATTTTGGCTCTAATTTCATCGGCTTTATCCAATAGTAGATCTAAATTCCGCCCCAGGTAAAGTTGATCACTTTTACCAACCTTGGGTTGACGTTCGGTGAAAGCCTCTAGTTGTTGTTTGAACCGAATAGAATCAACTTCTGCACGGGTGAGAATGGCTGTAGCTAGGCTGGTAGGCTCTTCTAAAAGAGCGAGAATTAAATGTTCAACTTCTAATTGTTGTTGTTTATAAGCACGAACCACATCTTGGGATTTTGTTACCGCTTCCCAGGCTGTATCAGTAAATTTATCAGGATCTGTAGGCTGCATTTGTAAAATTTTAGATTTTAGACTTGTAATTTAAGTGGGGGGGGTAAAGAAGTTGTCTTCTTACCCTCTACCCTCAATTATTCTAGAGTTTTGAACTGAATTAATTCAACTTTATAACCATCTGGGTCTTCCACGAAAGCAATTACTGTTGAACCATGTTTCATTGGTCCTGGTTCTCGGACTACTTTACCGCCAAGTTGTCCAATGGTTTCACAGGTAGCATAAATATCATGCACACCCAGAGCGATATGACCATAGGCATTACCTAAATCATACTTTTCTACGCCCCAATTGTGAGTGAGTTCTAAAACAGAATGATCACTTTCTTCTCCATAACCGACAAAAGCCAGGGTAAATTCTCCCGTTGGATAATCTTTACGTCGTAGTAACTTCATTCCCAGCACTTCACAGTAAAATTTTAAGGACTCTTCTAAGTTACCTACCCTAAGCATGGTGTGTAGTAAGCGCATATTTACCCTTATTTACCCTTTGTTCAATTCCTGTATTTTATATCTTATTGGCAATTTTGCCGAATTCTGCATTTAATTCTGCTTTTGATTGCTCAATTGTTGGTAATTATANGTTAACTAATTTTAGCAAAAGTTTATGCTAAAATTAANTTTAATTTTCAGATGGAGGAAATAATTATGATTTCATCACCTTTGATATTACATTTTCCCTCATCAATGCAAATGACAGATGAAGAATTTTTTGCTTTCTGTCAAGAAAATCGTGATTTACGCATTGAGAGAAATCAATTTGGAGAAATATCAATTATGCCACCCGCAGGTTCAGAAACAGGAAACAGAGAATTTAATATTGCTGTACAGTTAGGAATTTGGTCGGAAAAAGATGGTACAGGAATTGGTTTTTCTTCTAGTACAGGTTTTAAACTTTCTACAGGTGCAGAACGTTCTCCTGATGCTTCCTGGATAAAATTAGAGAGATGGAATCAACTCACACCAAAGCAACAAAAAAAGTTTGCACCTATTTGTCCTGATTTTGTGATTGAATTAAGGTCAGCTTCTGATAATTTGCAACCTTTAAAAGAGAAAATGCAGGAATATATGCAAGAACCAGGAATACAATTAGGTTTATTAATTGACCGCAAAAATCGCCGAGTTTATATTTATCGTCCTGGACAAATGGAGGAATGTTTAGAAAGTCCTGATNCTGTTAGTTGTGAACCTATTTTNCCAGGATTTGTTTTGAATATGGGGAAAATTTGGTAACTAAAATGTGATGGTGTGTTATACTGAGTGTGTGACACACAATATGGAAAATTCTTGGGATTTATATATTATTTTGGGGTGAAAACTATGACAAATACAAAAAACACAAATAAACCCTTATTTTCTCAACATTATTTAGATTATCGCATTCAAGAACTTCCAGAATGGCAATTAGATATTAAAGCAGAATTTGCGGCATTAAAAAATCTTTATTTATCAAAAAAGCCGATTTTAGCCACTCTGAATGAAGCTCAAACCGAAGATATATTTATTCAACCAGCTTTAGAAATTTTAGGTTTTAAATATATTCCTCAAGTCATTTCTCGTAGTCAAGGTAGAGCCGAACGTCCTGATTATGCGTTGTTTATAAATGAAAGTGAAAGAGATACAGCCTACTCTTTTCAAAATAATGAAACTGCCTTTTATAGTCGAGTATTAGTAATAGCAGAAGCTAAATATTGGGAACGATCATTAAGTAAAGTTTCCGCTAATGATCAAAGGGACATTTTCAAAAATACCAACCCATCTTTTCAGATTTCCAGTTATTTAAGTGGTACAAATGTTGACTGGGGAATTTTAACAAATGGGAGAGAATGGCGTTTATATTATCGTCAAGCTTCTTCTACCGCAACGGAATTTTATCCTATTGATTTAGTGGAATTATTAGAAACCGAAGATATAGAACAATTCAAATACTTTTGGTTATTTTTTAGAAGCGCGGCTTTTGCAAAAGATAGCTACAACAAAAACTTTTTAGAACGAGTCAGAGAAGGAAGTACAACTTATGCGACTCAAGTAGGAAACGAATTAAAAATCTTAGTATTTGATCAGATATTTCCTGATTTAGCAAGAGGGTTTATAGTAGACGCAATGCGACGGGGAAAAACCGTAGAACCAAAAACGATTTACGCAGCGACTTTATCATTTTTATATAAGTTGTTATTTCTCTTATATGCTGAAGCGAGAAACTTATTACCAATTACCAGTGCTTACCGTGATTATAGTTTAATTAAAATTACCCAAGAAATAGCCGCAAGTCTGGATAAACAAAGAACATTAAGTCAAACTTCCACAAAAATTTATCAGAGTTTGTTAGGTTTATTTCAAATAGTAGATAGGGGTGATAAAGCCTTAGAAGTACCTCGTTATAATGGTGGTTTATTTCACTTTGATTTTCATGAACTTGGAGATAGAGAAGATTATCCAGAGAATTATTTTTTGTCTGAACATCAAATATCTGATGCTATTTTATTTCCCGCTTTGGATAAATTAGCACGTTTTGAAAAATTACCCATTGACTACAGCTTTTTAGGTGTGCGACAATTGGGTTCAATTTATGAAGGATTATTAGAATATCGTTTAATCATTGAAGATGAAAAAACGGGAAAAGTGCATTTAGAAAATGATAAGGGTGAAAGAAAAGCTACAGGTTCTTATTACACACCAGATTATATTGTTAAATACATTGTTAGTCATACTCTCAAACCCATTTTAGAGGAGAGAAAACAAAGATTTGCAGATTTAATGACGCAAATTAACCAATTACATGAAAAAATGATAGATGGTAGATTAGGAGTACAAAGTCGTAACGGTTTACAAAAAGATTTACAACGTTTAGAAAGACAAGCACAAAATACTTTACTTGATATTAAAATTTGTGATCCTGCTATGGGAAGCGGACACTTTTTAGTAGAAGCTGTTGATTATTTTACAGACCAATTAATCAATATTTTAAATGAATATCCCGAACATAATCCCATTTTGGAAATGTTAGGAAAAACCCGCAATAGTATTTTAGAAAACTTACAACAGCAGGGAATTAATATTGATATCAACTTAGACGATAATCAACTTTTACAAAGAGTGGTCATGAAACGCTGTATTTATGGTGTAGATTTAAATCCCATGGCCGTAGAATTGGCTAAGGTAAGTTTATGGTTACATTTTTTCACAATTGGCGCTCCTTTGAGTTTTTTAGATCATCATTTGCGCTGCGGAAATTCTCTTATTGGTACAACTGCGCGAGAAGCAGAAGCGAATATGATGAAAGAAGAAAGTGGCCAATTGAGTTTATTAACAGGTCCCTTTGTGGGGTTGTTACGTGCTGCGGAAATTATGCGCGGTGTGAGTACATTAAGTGATGCAACTTTTGCGGAAGTGGAAACCAGCGAGAGGTTATTTAAGGAATTTGATCAAGCTGCGAAACCTTTTAAAAGGTTATTAGATATTTATGTTTCTCAATTTTTTGGTGTGAAACAAGCTAAGAATTTTTTAGAAAGATTTGGTATAAATGCGATCAATGCTAAGTTTGAAAATATGAATNCTGCTGATATTGCGGTATATGAAGAAGCGAGAAGGTTGTTTGACCAAAAGCGGTTTTTTCATTGGGATTTGGAATTTCCAGAGGTTTTTATTGATTTAGAAAGTGCTAGTTGGAAAGAAAATCCCGGTTTTCATGCTGTGATCGGAAATCCACCTTATGATGAGTTATCACAAGACTCACTAGGAAGGGTAATTGATGAAAAGTCTTTTATAGATAATACAGATTTATATAAAGAAGCAAGAACTGGTAGAGTAAATCTATATCGTCTTTTTATTGCTCTAGCAATTAATAAAACTAAAGAAAAAGGTAATCATGGCTTTATTGTGCCAATGTCTCTGTTAGGAGATAAATTTACATTTCCATTAAGGAAAAAAATATTGGCAGAAAATACCTTTATTTGTATTGAAGCATTTCCGCAAAAAGATAACCCTAAAGAAAGAGTTTTTATTGATGCTAAATTACCAACTTGTTTATATATTTTAACAAAACAGAAAATTAATAATCCAATTTTTGTTAGAACTCATCCTGGTAAAGATATTCTGGAAAATTCCCCAGCTTATACGACATCAGCAGCAGAAATATCAAAATTCGATCCTGATAACTTCACTATTCCTAGCGTCAACGCTAATGAATGGAATGTAGCAAAAAAAATAGCTACTAATCCAAATATTGGTAAGTTAGGTAATGTTGCTACTCCCATGTCAGGAGAAATAGTTTTTAATCAGGCTTTTAGACCTTATTTAACAGAAAATTCAGAACATACACTGGTTTTAAGAGGAGGTCATGTTCAGAGATATGAATTAATTGATGATCCAAAACAGGGTAAACCAATATATATTAATCAACAGCTTTGGTTGTCTAAATCTCGCGGAGGAATAGCTGCACTTTCTCATCAACAAGCAAGAATTATTTATCAAGAAAGTGCTGCTTTAGATAATTGGAGAAGAATTATTGCCACAAGATTATCTGCGGGAAATGTTTGTGGTCATAAGATTTGCTATTTTGTAAATATTCAGTATAATGATCTCGCTTTTTTAGCAATATTTAACAGCAATTTGATAGAATGGAGATTTAAGTTAATTAGTGTCACTAATAGTTTATCTGCATATCAAATTACATCCTTACCATTTCCAATCTTTAAATTTACAACTGAATCTAATTTACGACAAAATTCTTGTCAAGAACTAATCAATAGTTATCATAAATTTTTAGAAAATTTTTGTCATCAAAATAAATTAATTGAACAAATACAATTACATTTAGAAAAACAACCATCAGAAGCAGATGTAATTCATGACTTCCTCGCATATTTAGCCGAACAAATGATAGAATTAAATAAACAAAAACAAACAGAAATCAAAGGCTTTTTAACATGGTTAGCCAGATTAATCGGTACTGACATTGATAATCTTACCAATAAATCTAAAATTCAAAATTATTTAGGTGATTATTATAAACAAAAACAAGCAGACAACCATTTAACCCTTGACGAATTAATTGATATTCTCAANAAAAACAAGAAAAAACTAAAAATTGATATCAGCGGTAGAAAAGAACAAGAAACATTAGCAAAAGAATATCAAGCCAGTTTAAATACACTCCTACCCATCAAAAAACAACTAAAACAATGTGATTGGTTAATTGATGAAATCGTTTATAAACTATATAAATTAACTCTAGAAGAAAAAGCGATTAT
>B570J29609_1000103_pt1 | contig 11734 bp, 10 predicted proteins | sample LakMenEpi30Jul09_FD_29609 | JGI IMG/M metagenome (IMG submission 29609) | reverse complement strand
AAGTAATACAAACCAGATCAGGATACTTATCCACCAATGTCTACCTTTCATCTCAAAAAACTTCATGCTAATTGTTTGATCACAAGCGTCTACTATTCTAGTTCAGCAATTGTCAAAAATGGAGGTTAGAGACTGGGAACTGGATAATTTTCTGTTTGTGTTTCTTCTTTTTAAATTCTTAACTCCTATTCATGGTGTCAATATTTGGGGAGAATGATAAACTTCATTGCCAACAATACCAATTAAATTTAACTTCTTTAAAATTTCTGTAGCTTCCATCAATTTATGGGGAGTAACTTTACCAATACGTCCTACTATGACAATTCCATTACATAAAGAAGCCACAATTCTNCCATCAACTGTATCTAAAACTGAGGGTGCATCTATTAACACTAAATCATAATTTTGGACAAATAAATCCATTAATTCTTGCATTCGCTCAGAACTAAGCAAATTTACTGCATCCTCTGGTATTGGTCCAGCGGTCAAAATATCAATAGCTGGATGAATAGGCTGAATGTAAGTATGAAATGATGTATTAATATCATCAACAAGTAATAAGGATAACCCCCAATCATTAGTCAGTCCTAGAGTTTTATGTAAATTAGGAGAACGCAGGTTAGCATCAATTATTAATACTCGTTGGTGCATTCGAGCCGCACTAGCTCCCAACCCTAAGGCCAAAGTTGTTTTCCCCTCTCCTGGTAATGCAGAAGTTAACATTAATGATTTTAAAGACAAAGAACTATTTAATATCTGAATATTCTGGTAAATAATATCTAAAGCTTCATGATTAGGTAAGTTTTTAATCATTCCCTGATGAGAAATATCTATTTTTTTGGATTTATTTCTTACCATAGATTGCAGTCTATTTATCCAACTATTTGGAGTTTTTTCTAATCTTGGTACTGATCCTAATAACTGAACATTGGTGATATTTTGTAAGTCTTGGGTATAAAAAATTGTATGATTAAATTTTTCCCAAATTAAGGCTGCTGCTAAACCCAATACCGGACCAATCATGATTCCTACAATAATTAATAACCAACGCAAATTACCTATATGTATCCCTAGAGCAGGTTCTTCTAAAATTTGCCAATTAAAACCTTCTTGAGCAATTTTTACACCTAATGAATTTTGCACTTGTCGTAATTCTTGCAGTGTTTTACGATAAATTTCTACATTAGCAACTAAACTCTTGTAATCTGTAATTAAACTTGGATATTTATTCAGCAAGGAACGAATTTTTTGTTCGGATTTTTCCAAATCATTATCATGAGCAATTAGTCCTGATCTCATGATTTTTAATTGGGTTAAATCTTTCTCCAATTTCGGGTTTGTTTCTATTGATAATTGTGATTTATTATCAATAATAGCTTTATTTTGTCTCTGCTCTTGTAACAGTGTCTTGATAATCTGTTCTTTCTGTTTCAGTTGTTCGATAATTGGATATTTTTCTGTGTAAATTGTTCGAGCTTGCTTTAACTCCTTTTCTACTTGCTCAAGTTCAGTAATTAAGCCTTGATATTGGCGAGATTTTAGAGAATCATTAATATTTGTTTGCTTTTGATTAGAAAATGCTATTTCTCTTTCTAGGCTGTTATATTGAGCTTCCACATCTTGCAATTGAGCGCGAGTTATTTGTCGCTGTTTTTGAATATTCGCTAAAGACTGTATTGAAAGTTTACTTTCTAAAACTGGATCAATAAAATTATTTTGTTTACGAAAATTTTCTAGGTTTTTCTCAGCTTTTAATATATCCTCTTGCACCTGGGATAGATGTCTATTAACAAAGGCTAAACCTTGACTAATTCTCTGATTTTTTTGATCTGCATTATAATCTTTATATACTTTTTCTAAGGCTTGTAATACTCTTTTAGTTTTTAAAGGATCTTTATCAGTAAAAGAGAACAAAAATATTTGACTTAAATTTTGACTAACTCCTGATTCTACTGGTAACTGAGTTATCGCAAAAGATGAATTGTTAACCATTTGACTATGATTATAAATATCTTTTACCATCATTTGTGGATAATTAGCATGAAGTAAATTTACAGCTTTTTGCAGTAATTTATCACTGGACATTAATTTAAGTTGACTGCTGTAATCAATGGTTGATAGCTGTAATTTACTTAAGTCCTTTGCACTCTTTTCTATTCCATTAATTGATGAAGATTCACTGGAATTATAACTTACCAATATTTGCATATAGCTTTGATAAGTTGGTTTAGTAGTAATAGCTAAAAGGCTTGTTACTGACATGACTGTACAGGAAACCCCTAGTATAAACCAACGATGGTAAATTGCAATTGGAACTATTTTTTTGAGATCAATTATGTTATATCTAGAGCTATTAAGCATTTTTTTCAACTTTATCACATTTGTAGTCACAATCATATTCCTCTCAAATTGCAACAATATATCTGGAAGAAAATGATGATTAGAAAACTTTGAGAAATATTTAATACTCAATGTTTTCTGGTTAATAATCAATACTGATTCTTCCTCGGATTACAGATATACTTAACAGAAAATATTCTGAAGTAGTTCTTGGTTAATACCTTCAAGCAGATATATGTCTAATCAGTGTTAGTAAGATAAATTTTCTGCAAATATTGTGGATGTTACAGATACTAATTTATCAATATTTCTTTATTTGGGTAATTAATTTATTTTTACTAGAATAAGAGCTTTTTCACTTTCCTACAAGTGTAAAAACAAAAAAAGCAAGTCATTAAGACTTGCTTTCTCTATAACTGGGGCGCTAGGATTCGAACCTAGGGGTGGCGGGACCAAAACCCACTGCCTTACCACTTGGCTACGCCCCAATGAATTCACTATAGAAAATATAGCAGTTTTGTGGGGATAATGTCAAGGGTTTTGGAAAAAATATTTTTTCTGACCAAATATAACCCAAACACTGAGAACATAGACCCCCAATTTCTGGAAAAGTCGGGGATCTGAGGGACTAAAATACGCGATGCTTTAGGGANGGCATTTGTCGACGCACTTGTTCTAGTCTGGTCGGTTTGATTTCAGCGATCGCTACCCCTGGTTTTTCCCCAGCATCTGCTAAAATTACACCCCAAGGGTCAATAATCATGGCGTGGCCATGGGTCTGGCGACGGTGATAATTAGTACCAGTTTGGGCGGGAGCAATCACATAACAGGTATTTTCGATCGCCCGCGCTTGTAGTAATACTTGCCAATGGTCTTTACCAGTAAAAGCGGTAAAGGCAGCGGGTATAAATAAGACATCCGCGCCCTGGCTGGATAAGTGTCGGTAAAGTTCAGGAAAGCGGACATCATAGCAAATAGAAAGGCCTATTTTCCCCAATTCAGGGGAAGTATAAACAGCAGGTAATTCCTGTCCAGCCATGACGGTACTTGATTCTTGATAGGTATTACCATCAGGGACATTGACATCAAATAAATGTACTTTTTGATAACGNGCTAGTTCTTGTCCGTTAGTGCCTATAAGCAATGCTGTATTATAAACTTTACTGTGACTATCTACAGGAATAGGGAAGCCGCCGCCGAGAATGGTAACTTGAAAGCGTTGTGCCATTGTGTGGAGGAATGTTTCTGTTACTTGGGCGATCGCATTTCCTTGAGCTAGTTTATCTTTTTCTTCCCCCATAAAGGAGAAATTTTCTGGTAAACCTACCAATTCTGCACCCTGACGCACGGCCAAGTCAATTAATTCTTCTGCTTGTGCTAAATTTTTCTGTAAATCAGGCACACTGGTCATTTGAATAGCGGCGGCTAAATAAGACTTCATAGATTCAAGAACAAACGGTAGATGAAAACAACATAGATATTTAAATATATCCTTATATCATTCCCTTTGAACTTCAAATCAGCAACGCCTAAAAATCTAATTTCTAGGTTAATAGTTATTACTCATGAATATGCTTATATGTAGATTCCTGGCAAATAAATTTTATACTATAAATATATGTCAACAGTATAATTATGGTATTAAATACTAATATTGCGGTTAATCCAAATACCTCTTATTCCTGCTGCTTTAGCTCCTTTATAGTCGTGTTCTATACTGTCTCCAATGTGCCATGCTTCTTCTGGTGAACATTTATGTTTGTTTAAGGCAATTTTAAAGATTTCTGGATCTGGTTTAGCAGCACGAACTTGAGTAGAAATGGTGACAGAAGTAAAATATTCTTTCAGTCCTAAACCTTGCAATACTAAATACAAACGGGAATCAAAGTTAGATAATACTCCTAATTCAACTCCTAAACGTCGCCAGTTCATCAAAGCTAACTTAACATCAGGGTAAACATACCAAGGTTCAGGAGTGCCAAAATGGATATAAAGTTCGGTAAAAAAAGCGGTAAAATCAGAAAATTCTGGAAGAACCCCCGCACCTTCAAAGGTATTTAAAGCGATGATCCGCCACCAATCATATTCACGCTGGGGAATATCTTTAATATCTGCATCTAGAAAGATCGGTGGTGGTGCTGCTTTAAAGCTTTTAATAAAGTTTTGATCTAAAATTTGGGCGGAAACTTCTACACCAAAATCCTGGGCGATTTGTCGGTAAATTTCCCCAACACTATTTTTAACACCAAACAATGTACCCACCGCATCTACAAAAATNACCTTAGGTTTTTTCATAATAATTAATACTTTAATCCTCAGTAGTCAGCAAATATATAGCTATGATATCTGAATTTTTGTAGTTTACATCCCCGACCTGTCTCAGAAATCGGGGATCTTGATTAAGAAAGAGTTTGTATTATAGGACTAACTAACCAGTTAAAACCGACTTTCAACTGATGATTTAATGTGGGTAAACGATAGAGATAAGCGAGACGACGGGCTAGGTAGGCGAAAGAACCATCTAATTTTACACCTAAACCTGTGAGGGTGGCGTTATCTATTCCTAAAGCCATCATTTCCCCTAATGGTTGATAGCGGAAGGGAAGTAAAGGACGATTGGTAATAGTAGCCCAGATATTCCATGCGGTATAATCGGCTTGTTGGAAAGCAACTTGGGCTGTGGCGGGAACTTGTTTTCCTTCTGCGTCGAGACAGTCTGCTAAATCTCCTAATGCAAAGATTTCGGGATGTTCTATAGCTTGTAATTGGGGTGTGGTGGTAATTTGTCCCCGCTGNTTTTGCTTGAGGGGTAAAGCTGTGACAACTGGAGAAACCTTTGTTCCCACTGTCCAAATTACCAAATCTACGGGAATGGTATCTACTTGACTTTTATACTCTAAAGAGATACTATTTTTCTCAATGGCGGCCACTTTGGTTTCTAAGTCAATAAATACGCCTTTGCTATCTAAGGCTTTTTTAGCGGCTTCGCGGTTAAATTCTGGGGAAGTTCGCAGGATTTGGTCGCTGATTTCAATGAGGCGTAAACGTCCTCTTTGTCCGATTCTATCTGCTAATTTACAGGCTAATTCTACCCCACTATAACCCGCGCCAACTATGGCAATACGAATTTTTTCTGGATTTGCTGCTTCTAAAATTCGCAGCCGTTCTTCTAATTTGTAGGCATCAGTAATGGTACGGAATGGATATGCGTGGTTAGCAGCACCTGGAACTAAATCTAGGGGTGTTTCACCACCTAATGCTAATACTAAACGGTCGTAATTCAGTTCTGATTTATCTGCTAATTGGACTGTTTGTTTGTTGATATCTATGGCGGAAACAGTAGACTGGTAAAATTGAATACCTGTTCCTTGGAGTAATTCTGAGTAAGGTGGGGCTATTTCCCAGGTTTGGAGTTCTCTGGTCAAGAGTTCATAAAGTAGGGGAGAAAAGACAAAGNGATCGCTTTGATCTACTAAAATAATCTCAGGTTTTGGTGTAGATTCCCAGGGTAATTGGCTTAAACGCAGGGCTGTATAGAGTCCACCGAAGCCACCACCGAGTATACAAATTTTTGTAGTTGGTTGAGTCATAATTTTTTTAGCAACTAAATTCCGTCAGATATTTATTTTAGTTTAACGATTTATTACGATTTATTGCCATTAGCCAACAATCCTGATATTTACCTTCATGGAGATCATGACCTGATAAAAGCTTGACCTTTACAAAACCGCATTTTTCATAACAGCGAATAGCGCGGAAATTTTTCACATTAGGATCGATAACAATTTTAGCAGCTTTTAGGCGATTGAAAAGATAATTTATGGCAGATAAAAGGACTTTTGTCCCAATTCCCTGATTCCAATATTGAGTTTCACCAATAAATAAGTCAATACCATAAACATTATTAGTGTTTTCTAGACAATACATTTGTTTAATATTTTCTGATAATTTATTTAAATCATAATATTGTAAATAGCCAATTTCCAGATTTTTATATAAGAAAATACAGGGAATCATTGCTTCTTTTCCCATAGATTCTAGGTTGATAGGTTTCGATAACTTTTTCTAAGTCATAAGAATCATCTCTACCACCATAAAATTGTAATACTTTTTCATCACTACGCCATTTTTCCATTAATTGATAATCATGGATATGATTTTTCATGGGACGAATAGTAATTTCATTTTTGATCATCAACATGGAAATTAAATACTTCTAATTACAAACTATATAGTTGCTAGGACAAATTCTCCTTCATTAACAGAGTTATTTATTGATATATCATAAACCAACCCTGTTTTCTCAGCATAAACATCAATAGTTGTGGGTAATTCACCGATTTTATTGAACGTAAGAACCTTGTATAGCAAATCTCCCTGATTAACTAAAGTACCTAATTTAGCTTTAGATAAAATCATTCCTCCTCCNGGACTCCAATATTTTTTGAGTTGACTGAGTGAACAAAAACTAGTTTGATGAGATATGGTTTCTGGTTGCATTAAATCCTGTATTTTTAAAATGCTTTTTTGAGTTAAATAATTTTTAATTCCGCCCACTCCTTTAGATACTGAATCTGGATTCATTTGCATTCCCGTTCCTAATTCTAAAGTCCATGCTTCTATATCAAATCTGATTTTTTCTCCAGTTAATTTTAACAAAGCATCCTCTAAAGCTAACCAAGGTTTGATAAATGATTCATCAAAAGCATCACCATCATATTCATCAAATAAAATGCTATAATCGAGAAGAAATAAATTAGCACTATCTTCTCGATTTCGGAAATAATAAAGGTATTCTAGTCCTTCCCCAGTGTGACTATGTAAATCAATTACGTAGTCTGCATCTAAACAAAGAGATTGTAACTTATAGCGATATTTATCGGTTAGTTGTACACTACTAGGGGAATTTATTTTTTCTAAAAGACTATCGAAACTAGATTTGATTTCTTGAAAAAAATTATGCTTAATAGTATCTATATCTAAGCCAATTTGAGAACGGGCAAATTCTTCTATATCATCATGTTGTTTTTCATAATCCCAAAAAATTCTATTCCAATTTTTACTATCATAAATATTGAATCTACCCGTGGAAAAGTTATGAGTTCGCTGGTTAACAGCTAAGGGATTACAAACAGGAACAAGCCAAATTTCTCCTATTAACTGAGTATTATTTAGTGTCATTAAGAAATCAATGAGTTGGTAAATTACAGCATTACCAACAATTTCCGCACCATGTAAATTAGATTGGATATATACTTTCTTACCCGATTTTGCACCAACAAATTTATATATTTGGAGAGAAAGAAACTCACCTGAAGCGAGTTGAAAAAGGGGAATAGTGGAAATAATGGGAATCATCAATCAAATCCTGATCTTCGTAAAACTATTGAACAGTTTACTACTTAATTTTGATGATTGAATCGGTGTTATAGCGGTTATTGGTTGAGTGAAATACAAGAACCCCCTCCCCGTAAGCGAGGAGGGGGCTTATGACTGTATCTCATTCAAGTATTGTTCATATAAATTCTTGCTAATTTATAGCATTTTTCATGTATTTAGACCATACTATTGAACTATACCAACTGGCTAAAACTTTCACTTGCCATCACAAGAAGAATTTTATGGCTTACACCACGCTTCTATCAGCAAACCCTAACTGAGCGCTGATCCACGAAATTTTGGTAATTCGGATTCAAATAAATTCAGCAGCAGATCAACATTTTCCACCGTGCTGTTATAGCCCATAAGACCAATCCGCCAAACTGAACCATCCAGGACACCAAGTCCACCTCCGACTTGCACACCATAGGTGTTCAGGAGATGTTTTGTAAATATCTTGCCATGCACGCCTTCAGGAATACAAACTGTTGTTATCGTTGTCAGTCGCAGTTCTTGGGGTACAAGTAAGCGTAGACCGAGTTGCTCCAATCCTGACCACAAGCGCTTTGCATTCTGAAAATGACGCTCCCAAGATTTTTCTAGACCTTCAGCCGCTAAAAGACGCAGCCCCTCATGTAAACCTAAATTCATATTCACTGGTGCCGTGTGGTGATAGTCGTGATCACCAGTCCAGTACCGTTCGAGTAAAGCAACATCAAGATACCAATTAACAACGGGGGTTTTGCGTTGCGCGATCTTGGCTATAGCTCGATCATTGAAGGTAACAGGGGCAATCCCAGGCAGGCAGCTTAGACCCTTTTGACTGCAACTGTAGGAAATGTCAATTCCCCAGTCATCTAAAAAGACGGGAATACAGCCAAGAGAGGTTACTGTATCCAGAATTGACAGGCAATTGTACTTATGGCAAAGGTCGCCAATACCTTCCATTGGCTGACCCACTCCGGTGGAGGTTTCCGCGTGAACGATCGCAAAGATGTCGGGGCGATGGGTGTCGAGGGCTTGTTCAATCGTCGCTAAACTAAACACTTCACCCCAGGGACAGTTAATGGAAACCACCTGAGCCCCATAGCGCTTTGCCATTTCCACTAACCGCTCACTAAAATACCCTTTCACGGCAACTAAAACTTTATCTCCCGGCTCGATTGTATTTGCCAGGGTTGCTTCCATAGCTGCTGTCCCCGTACCACTCACCGTTAGGGTCAGCCGATTATCGGTTTGCCAGGTGTAGCGTAGCAAATCCTGGAGTTCAGTCATTGCCCTCAGATACACCGGATCCATGTGACCGATAGGCGCACGACCTACAACCTCTAATACGGCTGGATGTGCATTCGATGGACCAGGACCAAGAAGGCGGCGTACGGGTAGGATAAGTGCATCGCCGATCAGCTTGTGGTGATCGCTTACGGTTGGGTGGGATAACATCACCATATTGACTAATCAATCTCCTAAATAGTATTTTTATATGTATTTTGCGCTACTAAATAAAATCCTAGCATCACTGGTACTTTTTAAGTCTGATCCAGTCGTTTTCCCGGATTTTCCACCATGTCTGCCATAGCGATCAACTCTGGATCGCCCTTTGCCCGCAGTCCGTCGATCACACCCTGGCGATCCGCTTCGTTCCGATTTTGGCTCACTTTCCATTTACCAATAATGCGCTCGATCGGAATTTCAATTCCTACAATCCCCTGGGTCATTTGGTCGATGTATTCCTGGGGTGCATCGTCCACCTTCCACGGTTTGGGTTGATTTGCCTCGTGAGCATCCGTTACAGTATGGATATGTTGATGTAACCAGTTCATATCCGTCCACACCGTTGGCTTTCCGTAGATATGCACCACCGCATAATTCCAAGTAGGAACAACTTTGCCATGTTCTTGCTTGCTGGCATACCAAGAGGGGGTTATATAAGCATTTGCACCTTGAAAAATAATTAGAGATGAATCAATGGTATCATGAGTAAGTTGCCACACTGAGTTAGCTTTAGAGACATGAGTAATCAGTGAGCCGTAAGTCCCCCGTGAGGGATAAAGCATAAATGGTAGGTGATGCGCCGTAATCCGATTGTCCTGACACACTGCCCATGTCCCTAAAGGATGTGCGGTGATGAGGTTATGCAAAACCTCTAAATTGTTTTCTTCGTGATATTTCGGGATAAACATAACAGGGTAAACCAAGTAGAGATAAAGGAGAAAATTCAATTGTATCAAGTGCCAGAGATCCGCACCTAATATTTAGGGTTTTCACCAAAAAGTTATCTGTGAGGGGAGGGAACTCTTAACTGGGAACAGTTTTAGCTAAGTAATGGGACAGAATTAATTACACAATTGATTTTTCTGTTCCCTGTTCCCTGCGATGCACTGAGCTTGTCGAAGTGTTCCCTGTTCCCTTGCCCCAACGACAATTTTTAACGCCCACCTACTTAACTCGCTCAAATGCTTTGAGTGTGTAAACCATGGACAATTGACGCTGAATTTGATAGGAAGACCCAGGTTGATAATAGGTTTCATGAATGATGCGATTAATTAAATCCCCAGCTAGATCAAATTCCTGTAATGCTCGTTTAGCTATATTAATATCTGAGTCTAGATAAGCATCAATAAACTTTGGCCATAAATCAGAAATCATCTGTTGGGTAGCAGTTGACCAAGTAGTGCAAACATGGTGCAGCAGCCAGGTGAAATACAGAGAATGTTGCACTTCATCCTTGTAGTGCAAATGAAAGAAATGGCGAATTTCATTTGGTAAGGACGAATCACGCCAATCATCACGTAATGATTTAGTAATCAGCGTTTCCGAAACCACAACCGCACAAAACAATAAGAGTTCAGTAGACAGGAGATTTGAACCATTTGTTACTTCTGCAACAAACCGTAAAAAACAACTTAAGGTATGATCTGGGTTTACACAACTGGTTTGTCGAACTTTTGTGGCTAATCGTTGAGCTTGGAGTGCATGAAACGCCTCATCACATTGAATTTTGAGAGCATCAATTTTTACATCATTGGGCAAGTCAGGAAGCAAAGTTCCGGATGCTAATTGCGAGGAAACGTGGGAAATTAATTTTTGCTCTAAGTCATACGTAAAATCTAAACTACCAATGAGCAAATACGCCGACAAAGATTGCTTAATCGCATCTGGTATCAAAGGATGGCTTAAAATATTATCTGCCGAAGTGGGCATCCAATAACCAGAATAGTTTGACCATTCATCATCTGTATTGACGAATGATCGAACGGCAGCTTGACGATCCCAAGATATAAATGGCGAAGTGTAAGTTTTATGGGTTTGATCTGTTCTTTGATCTGCCTGATTAAACAAAATAATAGATTTCATTGTTTTTCTGAGATGTCTAGATAACCTAATTTATTGTAATTCTACTTGGCTACTTTGAAAAAATTTTAACATTTATTGGCTACTTGTATTTAATTTTTATGTTGGTACTTTAAAAGACACATTCAATCGGCGGCAAGGACTGGCTTAAAACCTAAACCAGTTGGATTTGATCAAAGTATTCCACCCAGGGAAACCCCTGTGAATCGGCAGTTGCATTTCCGAGTCGCCGGGAAAAACAGGTTTGCAGCCCGGCAGCCTGGGCAGCCTGCAACTCCTCCACCACATCAGAAACAAACAGAACCTGATCAGGAATCTCCCCCAAGTCAGCTACAATAGCTTGGTAACTTTTTGCTACTCGCTTTGGACCAACTTGGGTATCAAAATAGTCATGAATCCAAGAGGTTAAATCTCCCGCTTGACTGTGGCGAAAAATCAGCACTTGTGCCTGTACACTGCCAGAAGAAAAAATAACTACCCGCTTACCGGACTGATGCCAACCCTCTAGGGAACGAGGAACATCGGGAAAAACCTGGGATTGCAGACTACCCGATTGATAGCCCTGATCCCAAATCTTACCCTGGAGGGACTTGAGCCCTGTTGATTTACGATCGCAGTCCATGAGTGCTAGGATATAGGGGATTGCACTCTTGGGATCTCC
>B570J29609_1000101_pt1 | contig 11793 bp, 9 predicted proteins | sample LakMenEpi30Jul09_FD_29609 | JGI IMG/M metagenome (IMG submission 29609) | reverse complement strand
ATCCTGGTGTTCATAATTATACTTCTGATCAAAATAATTCTATAACGAAAATTGCTGAATCTATTCGACATAGAAAAGAAAAAACGGCAACGGAATTGCAACGTGGATACACTCAGAACGGAGGATCTCTATCTGAACAGCCTCCTGTCAGTAACCGAACTCATAGAAGCATCAATAATTACAGATCTCCATCTGTGCAAAAATTAGATACCAAAGGTCTATTAGTAGCCTATAACACAGGCGAACGGGATTTTTCCTGCTACAATTTTACGCTCTTGAATGTAGTTAGAGCTAATCTATCAGGAGCTAATTTTCATTCTGCTCAATTTCATAAAGCCAATTTTCAAGGAACTAATCTTCAGAATACGGATTTTGGCGGTTCAAGTTTAAAAGAAGCAAATTTCAGAGATGCGAATTTAAGCAAGGCTTATTTTAGTAATGCTGATTTAGAAGGGGCNGATNTCAGAGGTGCTGATCTTAGTCGAGCTTATATGAGTCAAGCCAATCTCCGGGGAGCTAATTTGTCTGGAGCTAATCTTACTGGTGCTAAGGTAACTGACCAGCAATTAGCTGTAGCTAAAATGAATATGTTCACAGTGCGTCCTAATGGAAAGCGNAGTTTATTTTAATACTTAACCTCCTGAAAATATTTTGTCTCAAATATAGCAGTTCCCATACTTGTNAGGTACAAAGTTTGTTAGTTTTAGCGAACAGGAAACAGGGAACAAATTGGTGTGTACTTCATTAGACTGGGAAATATACCATTTATTTTTACTATTTTACTCAAACTGTCATCTGCTAACCATCTGACTTTCTATTTTAGCATATCATTTCTAAATGTTCATATCTGCCAAAAATCTGCAATTCATTTGTTATTTTCAATGCCATAAATTGACTAAATTACCTTATTTAGTCTACATCTATATTGTNAAATTTTCCAGAATTTGTGTTTTCTACCATACCTGAATTAGAGATTAATTTTTCATCAACTAATTTTGAAACAGCACTGAAAAGGTATGCAGTTGTGCAAAACCACAAACTACAAAGTTCATTATCTTCTCAGTCTATTCTCCGATTAGCAATAGCTATTACTATGTTAGCATCTTTATCTGTGGCTAGTATTAGTGTTTTTATTGTTCTCAAATTTCGGGAAATAGATCATCAAAAGCCAGAAAATCCTGCGGTAGTAATACCAGAGATAAAAACAGTTACAGCACTGGGTAGAATTGAACCAGAAGGGGAGGTAATTAAATTATCAGCACCTATATCTGGAGAAGGAAGTCAAGTCGAAAAAATATTAGTTCAGGAGGGAGATATGGTAACAAAAGGACAGGTAATTGCTATTTTAAATAATAGAGAACGTTTGCAGGCAGAATTAACCGCAGCCAAAGCAGAAGTAAGAATAATTCAAGCTAAAATTGCCCAAATTCAAGCAGGTGCTAAACCTGGAGAAATTACGGCACAAAAAGCTATTATTGACAGANTAGNNGCCGAAAGTCAAGGTGATATTGATACTCAAAAAGCAATTTTAGAAAAATTACAAGCTGAATTANTCAATGCAAAAGCCGAAAATAAACGTTATCAGGAATTATATATAGAAGGGGCTATTTCCGCTTCTGAAAAAGATAGCAAAAACTTGAATATAGAAACTACAAAAAAAAGTCTTCAAGCAGCACAGTCACAGTTAAAAAAATTAGAATTAAGCAGTAAAGAAAAAATAAAAGAAGCTTCAGCTACACTAAACCAGATTTCCGAAGTCAGAAAAGTAGATATAGAAGTTGCAATAGCNGAATTAAATCGGGTAGATGTAAATGTGAAAAAAGCTACGATTAATCTTCAACAAGCTTATGTCAAATCTCCTCAAAATGGACAAGTATTTGAAATCTACACTCACCCAGGAGAATTAATTTCTAATAATGGCATAGCTGACATTGGTAAAACCAGTCAAATGTATGTAGTTGCTGAAGTTTACGAAAGTGATATTAATAAAATTATTCAAGGAAAACAGGTGCGGATAGTTAGTGATGTTTTTGCTCAAGAATTGCAGGGAAAAGTAGAAAGAATCGGTTTACAAGTCAGAAAGCAAAATCTCACCAATACAGATCCCTCCACCAATATTGATAATAGAATAGTAAAAGTTTATATCCGACTAAATAAGGCTTCTAGTCAGCAAGCAGCTAAATTTACTAATATGCAAGTTAAGACAATTATTAGTCTTTAGTCAGTTCAATTATCAATTATCAGTTGTCAATTATATGATTCCTATTTTTCAACAATTGCGACGAAGAATACCTTTAGGGTGGTTACAACTTACTCATGAAAAAAGTCGCTTATTGGTCGCAGTATCTGGTATTGCTTTTGCTGATGTTCTCATGTTTATGCAGTCAGGTTTTCAAACTGCTTTATATGATAGTAATACTAGATTACATCGAAGTTTACAGGCTGATATTATTCTTATTAGTCCTCAAGCCCGTAGTTTACAAAGTATGTCTATTTTCTCCCGCAGACGACTTTATCAAGCAATGGATGTTCCAGGGGTAAAATCCGCTGAACCCATGTATTGTAACCATATTATTTGGAAAAATCCCCAAACACATTTAGAAACAGGAGTTTTAATTATTGGCATTAATCCAGATCAACCAGCTTTTGATTTACCAGAAATTAATCAACAATTAGAGAAGATAAAATTAGCAAATACAGTTTTATTTGATCGATCTGCTAGGGGAGAATATCAAGAAGCAATCAAGCAAATTCAACAGGGTAAAACTGTCACAACTGAAATTAATGGCAGCACAATTACTATTAGTGGTTTATTTAAACTTGGTGCTTCCTTTGCGGCTGATGGTACTTTAATTACTAGCACTAATAACTTCTCACAAATATTTGCCAGACAGCCTACAAGTAGTGTGAGTATTGGTTTAGTTAAAATCAAACCAAATTATAAAACTGATCAAGTTGTTGCCCAATTAAAGGCTTATTTAAAAGATGATGTAAGAGTGCTAACTCATGCCGAATTTATTGAATTTGAAAATAAATTTTGGAGTAATAATTCTCCAATTGGGTTTATTTTCAATCTCGGTGTATCAATGGGATTTGTCGTTGGGGTAATTATTGTTTATCAAATTCTTTCCGCAGATGTTAATGCCCATTTGCGAGAATATGCAACTTTTAAAGCCATAGGATATCCTCATTCCTATTTACTAACTATAGTTTTTGAAGAAGCTTTAATTTTAGCAGTTTTGGGATTTTTTCCAGGAGTAGCTGTATCCTTAGGACTTTATTATATCACCCGAACAGCGACAAATTTGCCCATGTATATGACGATTATTCGTGGTATCCAAGTTCTATTTTTAACTATTATTATGTGTGCTATTTCTGGAACAATTGCTACAAGCAAACTCCAATCTGCTGACCCTGCAGATATGTTTTAAATCGGATTTGCCGAAACTGATGGCCACCGCTTAATATAAAATAGATAATATCTAAAGTCTATTTTTTCTGCATTAAATTTTATGGCTTCTAATCCCAATTCTAACAAAGGCTTTGTCTACCAAGAATTTGGTAACGGTAATTCACCCGCACTAGACCGCGCTGTAGAACGCGGAACCCCAGATTTACCCCCCAATCAGCAAAATATCAGAATCCAGGCTACTCGTGCTGGACGTAAAGGTAAAACTGTTACAGTTATTACAGGTTTTCAAACTACACCAGAAACTTTGGCTACTTTATTAAAACAGTTAAAAGCCCAATGTGGTACTGGTGGCACGGTTAAAGATCATGAAATTGAAGTTCAGGGCGACCATAAACAGAATATCTTAGAGATTTTGGTAAAATTAGGTTACAAGGCTAAAATCAGTGGTGGTTGAAGAGTAGGGTTTACCGAATCTTTTCAGGAATCATCACGACAGCCTGTGATGTTAACTCTAGGGATGTGGATTAACAAGAGGATATCATGAATATGGATCTAGTTAGAATTGTAGTAGCGATTTTTATCCCACCTTTGGGCGTGTTTTTACAAGTAGGTTTTGGTCTAGACTTTTGGATTAATGTCGTCTTAACGTTATTTGGTTATATTCCGGGAATTGTTCACGCAGTCTGGATAATTGCCAAGAAATAATCATTTCTGAGAGGTAGCTTATATTTGTCTATCTCTCTTTTTGGACTAACTTTATCTTTAGTGCTTGAGTTAATTTTGCTATTTCTAGCACTTTTTAGTAAGCCCTAAATATTTATCACAAATTTATGTAGTAAACTTGAAAATTATGAACTCTAAAGCGATAATTTTATCAGCAATTTTAGGAATTTCTACCCCTGCCATTATTGATATGGCTATTCCTAATCAAGCTATGGCTGTGCAAAAGTTTAATTATCCAAACAATACATTTAGCGACAAAGAGTGGACAGTGATTTTAAAGTTTACCAATAACTCTTATCACTACCATGGAATGCACACTAAAGGTTCTTCTATTAATTTATCTGGTGCTGTTGCTTCCGGTACTCATGAACGTCAAGTTTACACTTGGAATAATAATGGGACAAAATATCAAGTTACCTACCGACCAAATGATCCTAATTATATTCGGGTTCAGGTAATTGATAATAAAGGCAAAATCATTTTAAATCGTCTACTTCAAGCTATACCCTAAATGGTTAAACCTATGTTTTAACCATTTTTGTAAAGACGTTCCATGGAACGTCTCTACATTATTTGCTTATTCAGCCCAAGCGATTAATCTGGGTTCATAAGCACTAGAGAGGTATTGATTTCTAGGTAATACACGCAAAGATAAACCTTGCAAACCAGAAGTAGTATAAGTGATATTTGTGTTATAAACACTTAAACCTTCTGCGTCCTGTCCTTGATAANTCATCACCACAGGTACAGCATTGACAATATTACCGTTAGCATCAATAGAACCTTGATATAGTTCTACCTGTACATCATCATTACTCAAAGTNGCTAAATCAACCTTAGCTCTAACAGCTACATTTTGATTAACTTCAATATCTGATGCTGCGGATACATCAACATCCTTGATTTTGATACTAAACCATTTTTCACCTAATTTTGCCCCCCAAGCCGCTAATTCCTTAGCTGGTTCATAATTATCAACAGTGAGGGTATGATAGCGATCGCTCGCCGGGAAATAGGCTCTCACTGCATATTCTCTCACCATTCGGGCTGTATTAAAGAAAGGACAATTCAAGCGAATTGCATTTTTCATTTTTGCCACCCAAGGACGAGGTAAGCCATCACCATCACGATGATCATAGAACAAAGGAACAACTTCTTTTTCTAGTAACTCATAGAGAGCATTAGCTTCTATCTCATCTTGATAATTGGGATCTTCGTAATTCTCACCATGTCCGATAGCCCAACCAGTGCGAACATAATCCGCNTCATCCCACCAACCATCAAGAACGCTAAGATTTGGTAAGCCATTCATAGCAGCTTTCATNCCACTTGTTCCAGAAGCTTCTCTAGGACGACGGGGAGTATTTAACCAGATATCACAACCTGCTACCATTAAACGGGCGATGTGAATATCATAGTTAGGAACAAACACTACCTGTTTTTCTAAATGGTGCTCATGGATAAAGTGATTAATATCCCGAATTAATTCTTTACCAGGGATGTCTTTGGGGTGAGCCTTACCAGCAATCACAAACTGTACTTTCCGGTGCTTGTTACCGAGTAAAATTCGCTTGATTCGCTCCAAATCACGCATCCATAAAGTAGCGCGTTTGTAGGTAGCGAAGCGACGAGCAAAGCCAACGGTGAGAACATGAGGATCAAGCACTTCTTGGGCTTGAGTAATATCGGAAGCAGAAGCACCGCGATCACGTAAATGCTTAACCAAATGCTCCCGAACATATAAAACCATGTCTAAACGACAGCGTTCGTGATTCCGCCATAATTCCTCATCGGGAATTGCATCCATGCGTTCCCATAATTGACTATCTGGAGGCGCTGATGACCAATTCGGACCAAGATAGCGATCATATAACTCTTGAGTGGATTTACTCACACAACTACGGGCATGAACACCGTTAGTAATTGCAGCAATTGGCACTTCTTCCACTGGCAGTTTTTGCCACAAACCCTGGAACATTTGCCGAGAAACGACACCATGTAATTGTGCCACACCATTGGAGAATGTCGCCATTTTCAGTGCTAATATCGCCATACTGAAGGGACTAGACAAATCACCAGTATTTTCTCGTCCTAAACCTAAAAATTGCTCTTTTGGTAAATTAAAGATATCTGCATAGTAACCCAGATAATGTAAAATCTTATCAGGAGAAAATAGGTCAATCCCTGCGGGAACTGGAGTATGAGTAGTGAAGATATTACTAGAAGATACCACCTGTCTAGCTTCTCTGTAACTCAGTCCTTTTTCTTGAATCAGAATGCGAATACGTTCTAAAGCAGAAAAAGCCGCATGACCTTCATTCATGTGGTAAGCAGTAACTTCATACCCCAAAGCTTTCAACATTTGCACCCCACCTATGCCCAGCATAATTTCCTGGTGGATACGCATATCTATATCACCACCATACAACTGATCCGTGATATCGTGGTCGTAAGCTTTATTAGGTTCGATGTTGGTATCGAGCATATACAGGGGTACAGTCCCTACTTGGACACGCCACACNCGNGCATATACCTTGCGTCCGGGATAATCTACCGCAATTTGTAGTTCTGTTCCATCGGGATTGCGCTCCAAATGCAACGGCATATTATAGAAATCATTGATAGGATAGCGTTCTTGTTGCCAACCATCAGCATTGAGATACTGGGCAAAATAGCCTTGTTGATACAGTAATCCTACTCCTACCAGAGGTAATCCCAAATCACTAGCTGATTTAAGATGATCTCCTGCGAGTACACCTAAACCACCAGAATAGACAGGTAAGCAATCTACTAACCCAAATTCAGCGGAAAAGTAGGCATAACATTCNTGATTTTGCTGAGTTCTTTGTTTATTATACCAGGTTCGCTCTTGCAAATAATCGTCTAATTGCCGCGCTGCTCGATCTACTTGTGCTAAAAAGCCCTCATCTTCCACAACTTCTAACAACCGACTTTGGCTGATAGTTCCCAGCATTAATACTGGATTATGATGGCTAGATTCCCATAAATCAGGGTCTAAACGCCGAAATAGGTCTTTGCTCTCCACATTCCAATCGAAATGGAGATTATACGCTAGTTTCCGCAGGGGTTCTAGTCTAGATGGTAATGAAGGAGATACATTAAAAGTACGAATTGGCNGCATGGTTTAGAAAAACTTTAAGTTCAGCTATGGATATTGTTTACTGTTTTTACCTAATATTACCAATTTAATGACTTTGTTAAGAATTGGTAACTATTTAATTTTTAGATATAGACATTAAACTAACAGATATGCTGAGTCTAAGGGTTTTCCTGAGTCATTGTCAAAGTTTTAGTAAAAATTAATTATCTGCTGTATGTATAGATAGAATGGCAGTGTAGCGGTATGATCTAAAATACAGGTGAAAATAGGTAAAAAGCTGTTATGAAGTCTCAAAATGAAACAAAACTGCTGGTTTTTTCTCTACTGTTTACGACGACGTTATTAGGACTTGGCTTTTTATTATGGAATCAATTTAAACTGCCTACGGATGTTTCCCAAAAATATAATATTGCCCCTGATGCTGATTCTACACTAAAGCGAATCAGTTTAGGTGAGAAAATCTTAATTACTGATCAAATCAACTCAGATAAAGAAAAAGCAGTAGAAGCCTTTGCTCAGGGTGATTTTGAGGCTGCTAAAACCAATTTTCAAGCATCTTTGCGCCAAAATCNCAATGATCCAGAAAGTTTNATTTACTTACATAATTCCCTGGGCAGTAGTAGTAACTATATCAAGATTGCGGTGAGTGTGCCCATCGGAGGGAATCTAAATGTAGCCAAAGAGATTCTGCGCGGTGTGGCTCAGGCTCAAGATGAGGTAAACCGCAATGGTGGTATTAATGGTAAACTTTTACAAGTAGCGATCGCTAATGATGATAATGATCCCACCCAAGTCCAACAAATAGCGACGCATTTTGTCAAAGATTCTAGCATTCTCGCTGTAGTTGGACATAACGCCAGTAACGCTTCTATTACTGCCGCACCAATATATCAGCAAGGGGGACTAGTGATGATTTCTCCTACCAGTTTCGCTCAAAATCTCTCTGGTATTGGTAGCTATATATTTCGCACAGTCCCCAATATTAGTTCTCAGTCCGAACCCCTGGCTGTTTATACCCTCAAAACCGCCAATAAAACTAATGTTGCCTTATGTGTAGATTCTAAATCTATTGATAATCAATCTTTTAGGGATGAGTACGCCAAAAATATAGTAGCTGGTGGTGGTAAAATTAATCCCACCAAGTGCGATTTTTCCGCTGCTGATTTTAACCCAACTACAATGATTTCTCAATTAATTAGTAGTGGTGCTGATGCCTTGGTATTAGCTCCCTATATTGGTAGAATTAACCAGGCTTTAGAACTAGCAGCAGCAAATCAAGGTAAATTAGCACTGTTTGGTAGTCCNACATTATACACATTTCAAACATTAGAATCGGGGAAATCTGATATTAANGGTATGGTTCTTGCTGTACCCTGGCATCCAAAAGCCATTCTTAACAATCCTTTTGTTCAAAAAGCCACAAAACTTTGGGGGGGAAAAGTGAATTGGCGTTCAGCAACAGCTTATGATGCAACTATGTCAATCGCTAAAGGTTTACAGCAAGCTTACACCCGTGAAGCATTACAAAAAGTGCTACATAGTCCAGGTTTTTTTGTTAATGGTGCTACAGGTAAGATTGAATTTCAAGACTCTGGTGATATTAAAGGTAAAGCAATATTGGTCAAAGTGCAACCAAGTAAAAGCTTAACTGCTGGCTATGACTTTTTCCCGTTGCAATGAAGATAAATAGTGAGATGATGTTATTAACTATATCGAGAGAAAACCCAACACATAAGTATCTTACATTTAATGTTGGGTTGGACTTCGTTCTACCCAACCTACGGAACTGCTGTTCCCTATTCTCTCGCCAAAGGTACAAGATATAGGTAAGATAAATTAGTTGCTATTTACCAAACCTCCGGGAGTTAGTTCTATGTTGAGTTTAAAAATCGCTGTTTATATTGTTGTAGGCTTGTTTGTAAGCATTTTCATATTTGGGTTTTTGTCCAATGACCCAGCCCGTAACCCTGGTCGTCGGGATTCAGAATAAATATACAACAAATCACGCCTAACGGCTGGAAGGTAGAAACAGGCTAATATGTGATTTAACCTTCCGGCTATTCTTTGCTTTTTGGTCAATATGTTTCATCCTGTATTACCACCCCAGCTACCTCCAAATCTTGAATCTTTAAAACCTTTTCATCATCTTGCTTCTACTGCTGCTGTTAAGGTCAAAACTGATGAGGAAAAACTGATCATTGAGGGTCACAAGTATCAATCAAATAGCGACTTAGTTAGGAGAAATGTTTCTGAAAACAAAGGTTGCAAATTTTTACCGACCTATCCTAAAATCAACGGTGAAGTTATTAATCAAAGTCAAGTTTTATTTCCCTGTACATCAGTAGTTTTAGCTGAAACATCAACCCCTACAGTTAATTTACAGGAATCGGGGGGGAAATTTCATCTGTCTGTTGGTGAAAAGAAACCTGTTGTACCGGTAGAAAATATTATTAAATTTAAGCTAAGAAAGCCTGGAGATCAAGATTCACAACCTACTAATGTAGAATTTCCACCGTCACCCCAACTCCCAGCCCCAAAAAACACCCCACTGGGAGAACCCCGCGTGATTGAGGTAATTGCTGATCGCCAGGAGTATGATGAGCAAAGGCGTATTGTTACTGCTCAAGGAAATGTAGTTGTCAGATTTAATGAAGCCGTGATTGATGCTGATAGTTTGCACATCAATTTAGATAATTTNATTGCTGTGGGGGAAGGTAATGTAGCCTTAACTAGNGGTAATCAGGTACTTCAAGGACAACGTTTTACTTATAATTTTATTCAAGATAACGGGGAGCTAGAAAACGGTAAAGGTGAACTTTATATCCCCAGCACAGGTACAGATTTTAATTTTTCACCCACACTAGCTACAGATATTACACCCAGAACTGTCACCCGTCCTTTAAGTAATCGTGTTCGTGCTAATCAGCCGATTATCGGTGTTAACAGTCCAGGAGGAATACAATTTAATATTAGTGGTCAATCAGATGCGCGAAATCTACCTGTACCTAAATCTGGGGGTGTAGTCAAGCGTTTACGTTTTGAAGCCCAACGCATTGAATTTTATCCCCGAGGTTTTCAAGCCCAAGATGTCAGAATCACTAATGATCCGTTTTCACCTCCTGAACTAGAGGTTAGGGCTGATCAGGTGACGGTGACGCGAGAAGCACCTTTAATAGACCGGATTGTTACCCAGCGTCAACGGTTGGTTTTTGATCAAAAAGTTGTTATCCCTATTCCTGTGAATCGTCGAACTATAGATCGACGGCCACGCCAAGTAAATCCGGCTATTGTCTCTCCTGGTTTTGATAATGGTAAACGGGGTGGTTTGTATATAGAACGAACTTTTGAACCGATTAATACTGATCAAAAACGCTGGGTGATTACACCCCAGTTTTATGTACAAANGGCTTTGGGAAANGGCGATAATGTGGCCAGTTTATTTGGTGCGAAAAGCAAGCTGAATGCTGTTCTTAGTCCCAAATCTGTTCTAGAAGGTACGGGGGAGTTAACTAGCTTTGATTTTAATCAGGTGGAAGATAGTTTACGTGGAAGTTTGCGCTTCCGCCAAGCCTGGGGTGATGTCAATCCTTATACCTTGAGCCTAGAGACTAATTACCGCGATCGCTTGTATAATGGTAGTCTTGGTTATCAAACTGTACAAAGTAGTATCGGTGGAATTATCACTTCCCCCGTTATTCCTTTAGGCAAAAGCGGTATCAATCTTAGCTATCAAGGTGGTGCTCAATATATAGACGCAAATACAGACCGTCAAGATTTACTCTCCTCGGTGCGAAAAAATGACCGCATTTCTCTAAGTCGTTTACAGGGGAGTGTGGCGTTGAGTGGTGGTATCAATTTGTGGCAAGGGACAGCGTTAGCGGCCACAGCTAGTGAGGGATTAAAATATACATCTAATCCTGTTGTTCCCTATTTGCAAGCGATCGCTGGTATTACGGGAACTACTAGCTATTATAGTAGCAGCGATAACCAAAGCACTGTCACTGGTACTATCGGGTTAGTGGGACAAATTGGTAATTTTTCTCGCCCTTACTTAGATTATACGGCCTTTAATCTTACCTACTCCCAAGGAACTAATAGCGGTTTATCACCCTTTCTCTTTGACCGTTCGGTTGATAACAAAGTTCTGAATGCNGGTATTTCTCAGCAAGTTTATGGACCATTGCAACTGGGTTTGCAAACATCCGTTAATCTAGACACAGGTAAAGCCACTAGCACTGATTATACATTAGAATACACTCGTCGCACTTATGGTATTACTTTNCGTTACAATCCTGTTTTACAATTAGGCGGCTTTAGTATTCGTATTAGTGATTTTAATTGGAATGGAGGTACAGATCCATTTTCTAATGAAGAAGTTAAACCCGTGGTTGGTGGTGTAATTTATCAAGATTAGTGATAAAAAAGATACCCAATTTTTTAAAAGAAGTATCTGACCCTGGTAAATACAGCAGTTCCCGGTATTATGAAGTAGAGACATTAATAATAAAACGCTTGTGGTGCGGGCATCTTGCCCGCA
>B570J29609_1000087_pt1 | contig 12507 bp, 8 predicted proteins | sample LakMenEpi30Jul09_FD_29609 | JGI IMG/M metagenome (IMG submission 29609) | reverse complement strand
TTGTTTTCTCTCCCCGGCACTTATCTAATATATCAATCCTTCCTTTTTCTGTCAAGGGGTTTTTTAAAGTTTTTTTGGGTAGGGGTGATTTATTGGGCGATGAAGCTTGAAAGGCTTGACTAGATAGGATTTTCCCTATTTATAGTTTATTTAGATGGGTGGAGTTTTTGGGGATAAGGTTGTCTTTTTCGGTAATGTGGGTTGAATCATGTCCAAGAGTTTTGATTATCAAGACTATGTTCACTTTTGTCGCTTGCAGGACTGTCGTAATAGTGCAGTGTCAGTTGCATGAGGAAGGGATTTGCTGGCCTCTCCTGGGAATAATCGGACGGCTGCGCGGGTAATGTTTCCAGATTACTGAAACTCAAGATTAACTGATTTTCGCGCATGGAGATGACAACGGGAGGAAGGGGAATAGCGGTTGGCTCTTGGGATTGGAGGCTAAAAGGCAATTTTGATACTATGTTAATTAGGTCTAAGGGGAAAAAGGAGTCTAGTGGGGGAAAGAGAGATGGCATTTTTGAGCCGGGTTGTGTGGGTGTTGTTGGCTGTGGAGGATTGGTGCTATTTGCAGATGTGCTTGTAACGATTTGGAGAATTTGGCTTTCTGTTAGGTTATGGTTAGCACTGACCATGAGTGCGACGACACCAGCAATGTGAGGGGCTGCCATGGAGGTGCCATTGTAGGTGGCATATTGATTATTGGGTATTGTGGAGTAAACATCAACTCCTGGGGCGGTGATATAGGTGATTTGTTGAGAACCAGAACGGTTGGAAAAGTCGGCAAGGTTATTATTTTTATCTACTGCACCTACGGCAATTCCTGAATTATAGGCGTAGCGGGCAGGATAGGATGGCATTGAGTCGCTATTATTGCCGGCTGCCATAACAACAATTACGTTTTTGCTGCTGGCATATTTTATGGCTGATTTGAGGGTATCGTTGGAGGAATTACCTCCAAGGCTGAGATTAATGACATTTGCGCCATTATCAACTGCGTAATAAATGCCTTTGGCGATATTTGAGTAAGAACCTGAGCCGTTGGTATCTAGAACTTTGACTGGCATAATTTTGGAGTTGTAGGCAATGCCAGTGACACCAATACTGTTATTTTCTGCGGCTATGGTTCCTGAAACATGGGTTCCATGTCCATTGTTGTCTGAAATATTGTTGTTGTTATCTACAAAGTTCCAACCATGAATATCGTCAATATAGCCGTTATTATCATCATCTGTGCCGTTACTAGCTATTTCTTTGGTACTACTCCAAATATTATTTTTTAAGTCTTGATGATTGTAGTCTATGCCTGTATCTAGTACGGCGACAATAGTTCCTTGTCCTGTATATCCATTATTCCAGGCTGTGGGAGCTTTGATTAGGTTTGCTCCCCAATTATTGCCTCCCAATTTGGGAGCATCTGTATAGGGACTAACACCTGCGGCTTTACTTACTGCTAGTCCGGCGTTTACTAAGCCATAACCATTATTTGAGTTATAATTACTATTGTCGGCTATGAATGCGTTTCTTTCTATCTGATATTGGGAAGAGGTACTGTTTTTACCCCAATTTATACTATTGTCAGTAGGATTTTGAAGGCTATTGGCTTGGGAAATGGCAGTATAATTGATTTCTTTTGAAGATAAGAGGTTTTGAGAAATATCTAATGACATAAGTATTTAAGTCCCAAGAATAACAATATTTTCTCTGACAAGGTAATTTTGTCAAAATCTGCAAATACAATAATTGAAAATTGTCGGTTATTCCCCTTTGTTAATTATTCCCATGAGTTAGTCAGGTAAAAAGATATTTTAATTACTAATAAACTAATTTTTAATAAATGATCTTAATAACAAGAATAAATGAGGGTTTGATGATATATATGATTTGATGACAAAGTGATGGTTCTTTAATGTTAAAGATGGTGTTAAGAAAAGCCTGATGAAAATAACTCAAAATATTTAATTATTAATAATATTTAATCCCTGAGAATGTCATAACCTTCTCAGGGGTTTTTTATGTTAAACTATTGATTGTGTTATGGCTTTAGCTGCTTATACTTGGAAGAGGAGAAGAAGTGCTAATACAGCACTTCCTGATGTTATGATGTACATATCTAGGGGTCAAGACTTGTACTGAGCTTGTGGAAGTATGCCCGCACCACAAGAGTTTGATGATTCAACTTTGTATCTCATAAGAGCGGAAAGCGCTGTATCTATTAATTTGTGGGGTGAGGGGGAACAGGAAGTAACTAATGCTTAGGGTAATGTTGAAATTTATGTACTTTTTATAGTGAGATTTTGCTTACTGACTCAGACTTTTGTGTTCCAGCTAAGAAGCTGAAAACAGCGGAAATTGGATGGTAAAGGTGATGCTACTATTACTACTATGAACATCAATAAACCCATTTAAATGCTGTACCATTGTTTTTACCAATACTAACTCTAGTCCAGTATTCTGTGCTTGCCAAGAGGAATGTTTAGGAATGTGGTAAAATGGCTGAAAAATCTGTGATAGTTCGTGGTCAGGAATCTCCATACCAGAAATACTAACTTTCAATTCTACCGTGTCTGCTTTCAAATCGGCGGTCAATGTAATTGATTGTCCAGGGGGAGTACATTGACAAGCTTGATTAAGTAGTAGGGTAATAATTTTTTCTAAATTAGTAATATCTGTAAATAAAGGGGGAATTTCTGTGGAGATATCCAGATATAAATGTTGTTGTTGACAATTGGTAACATCTCGAAAAGATTCAACAATGGGAAATAACCAAGTGGGAAAATCAATACTAATTAAATTAGTCGGTTCAGTATGGGTTTTTAGATATGTAAAATTGAGGAGATCATTAAGTAATTTATTTTCTCTTCCACATTCATGATACAGAATTTGTAATAGATGAGATGCTATTTCTGGATCTAAAATCTTTCCTGGTTTTATCAAAATTTCTAAAGTTTGAGCCGCAAGATTAATATTAGTAATTGGTGTACATAATTCTTGAGAAAGGTGTTTGATAAATTNGTGATGATGATGTTCTTGTTTAGCAATTTCTTTAACTTGNGATTTNGTTTTTGTAGATAGTTGAGATTGACGAATTGCGATCGCACATTGATTAGCTATTTGCTGTAAAAAAGATATTTCTAATTCTCCGAATTTTGCTTCTTTGTGCTGAATTAGCCAAATATTACCGAAAATACTTTGATGATCAAATATCGGACAAGCTAATTGATTCATAAACTGCAAATTAGAATAATGTCCTGGTATTATTTCCACAGATTGCCAGATTTTTTTTTGTAATAGAGATTGATAAATTTGGGGAAAATCAGCAATTATGGTGGTNAAACCTTGAAATTGAGGTAAACTAGAACTATATTCATAGGTAATTGTAGNAGCAGTCAAAGAAAGATTATAAAGTTCAATTTGACAGCGATTAAGTGATAATAAATTAACTAATTCTTGAGTGACAATTGTTAATATTTGTTGATCATCTAAACTATCGCGGATTTGTTCGGTAATATATTGGAGTAATCCTTGAAATTTCTGAATTTGCTGTATTTTCCGACTATATTCNTGTCTTTCNAACTCTAATTGGATTTTTAAATATTCCATCTGCTGTTGTAATTGTANAACAGAANTATCTATNCAATCTACTGGAGATGCTTCTAGACAAAATATAGGTGAGGATGGTAATTGTGTCCATTTGGGGATGGATTTAAATCGATTTAGATTCATGTAACAATTAAGGAAATAGGTAATGGATAATTGGTGATTTGGGGAAGAGGTAAGTGGAAAGAATACTTACTCATGATTGATCTTTCCGTCTGCCTATTACCTATTCCCTAACTAGAAAATGCCATGAGTGTGAGCGAGTATACCAAATATTGTGTATTGCTGGTAACAGTCCTTGTGACGGTTTGTGAACAGGTACTTTCACTTACGGACAATCTCTTATCACTATTCTAATACATTTTCAAAAATTAATTATAATTTCTTAACAATGTGGAGATAATCCCCAGCATAAAAAGCTTATTCTGTAAATATTGCCGTATTAACTCACAAATTGGGAAAATTATAATTTACAGAATTTTTCCCCATCTAATTTATGATAAATTACAATCCTATTTCCCGCTTCCTACCATATTAAGAGATGATGACTGATCATACAGATTTTCGTATTGAAAAAGACTCAATGGGCGATCGCCAAATTGCCAACAACGTTTATTATGGTATTCAAACCCAAAGGGCTATCGAAAATTTCCCATTAGCGGCATTAAACCCTTACCTACTTATATAGATGCTTGTTTATATATTAAAAAAGCCACCGCTATTGTGAATGGAGAATTAGATTGTATTCCTGCGGATATCAGCACAGCGATTATTCAAGCCACTGATGAGATCTTAGCAGGTAAATTGCGATCAGTTTGTAGTTGATGTTTATCAAGCTGGTGCGGGAACTTCACACCACATGAATATTAACGAAGTTTTGGCAAATCGGGCTTTAGAAATTCTCGGTCAGCAAAAAGGTAATTATCAATTCCTTAGTCCCAACGATCATGTAAACTATGGACAGTCTACCAACGATGTTATCCCTACAGCCATTCGGATTGGTGGATTATTGGCACTTTCTCAAACTTTGTATCCAGCTTTAGAACTGGCAATTTCGGCTTTAGAGACAAAAGCTACAGAATTTCAAGATATCGTCAAATCCGGGAGAACCCACCTTCAAGACGCTGTACCTGTGCGATTAGGTGATAATTTTGGTGCTTGGGGACAAATCCTCTCAGAACACCAAAACCGTCTTTATATTGCTTCTGGGGATTTAATGGTATTGGGTTTAGGTGGTAGTGCTGCGGGAACAGGAATGAATACCCACCCGGAATATCGTCAAAAAGTCGTGGATATTCTCTCGCAATTATTGGAATTTCCCCTAGAACCTGCACCCCATTTAATGGCCGCTATGCAAAGTATGGGGGCTTTTGTGAATGTTTCCGGGGCTTTGCGGAATTTAGCCCAGGATTTGGTGAAAATATCCCACGATTTGCGATTAATGGATTCTGGNCCCAAAACCGGATTTAAGGAAATTCAACTTCCTCCAGTCCAACCCGGTTCTTCGATTATGCCTGGAAAATATAATCCAGTCATGGCAGAAATGACATCTATGGTATGTTTTCAGGTAATGGGATATGATAATGCGATCGCTTTTGCTGCCCAAGGGGGACAATTAGAATTAAATGTGATGATGCCCCTAATTGCCTATAATTTAATTCACAGTATTGAGATTTTAGGTAATACAATTTCGGCTTTAACTACAAGCTGTATTCGAGGTATTACAGCTAATCAAGAAAGATGTTTAGCCTATGCTGAAGGTAGTTTAGCATTAGTCACTGCCTTAAATACTCATATTGGTTATTTAAATGCTGCGGCTGTGGCTAAGGAATCTTTAGAAACTGGTAAATCTTTACGGCAAATAGTTCTTGAAAAAGGTTTAATGACAGAAACAGAATTAGCCACTGTCTTAGATTTAGCAAAAATGAGCGCGATTGTGCCTTTAACATAGGTATAAGTACAAAATCCCTGACTTTTTCAAGAATTTGGGGATTTTTATGACTAGTTGTACCATTAAGAAATATAAATTAATTGTGAAAAAATAGCTTAACCTCCTTATAAATATAGACTTTACGGGAATTTTTAATCATTTATTAATTCAGACTTGACATTATTTATAGTAAATACTACCATAAATAAAGAGACATTCTTGGTAGGGGNATCTCAGATGACAACTTTCCTAGAAACAGACCATGAAAAGCCAAGTTATGAAAATCCTGAACTAAATATCAGTTCTCAGGACTACAGCTTGCTAACAGACCTGTATCAGCTAACAATGACAGCTTGTTATGTAGGTGAAGGGATAGAACAAAAACAATCCAGTTTTGAATTATTCGTCAGACACTTACCTAATGGTTTTGGCTATTTAATAGCCATGGGTTTAGCGCAAGCTTTGGAATATTTAACCAAATTCCGGTTTAATGACGGGCAAATTGCAGCTTTACGGGGAACGGGAATTTTCACCNNTGCAAATGAGAATTTTTGGCAACTTTTGCAACAAGGTTGTTTTACTGGAGACCTGTGGGCTGTTCCTGAAGGAACAGCGGTATTTGCTAATGAACCCCTGTTGCGGGTGGAAGCACCGTTATGGCAAGCACAAATAGTAGAAACATATCTTTTAAATACTCTTAATTATCAAACTTTAATTGCTACTAAAGCCGCAAGATTACGGAATATAGCNGGAGAAAAAGCCACCCTTTTAGAATTTGGTACACGCAGGGCTTTTAGTCCTCAAGCTTCGCTATGGGCGGCACGGGCGGCTTTAGCAGGTGGTTTAGATGCTACGTCTAATGTGTTAGCTGCGCTACAACTAGGACAAAAACCGAGTGGGACAATGGCGCACGCTTTAGTCATGGCTTTATCNGCTTTAGAAGGGAGTGAAGAACAGGCTTTTAGCATATTTCATCAGTATTTTCCTGACGCGCCCTTATTAATTGATACTTATAACACAGTGGCGGCGGCGGAGAAATTAGCAAAAAAGGTCAATTCTGGCCAGATGAAATTATCTGGAATTAGGTTAGATTCTGGGGATTTAGTCAGTTTATCAAAACAAGTGCGATCGCTTTTACCTAATATCTCAATTTTNGCCAGTGGTGATTTAGATGANTGGGAAATTAGTAGACTCAAGAGAGAAGGGGCAGAAATTGATAGTTATGGATTAGGGACAAAATTAGTTACAGGTTCACCGATAAATGGAGTTTATAAACTTGTAGATATTGATGGAATTGCCGTCATGAAAGAATCAAGCGGTAAATTAACTTATCCAGGTAAAAAACAAATTTTTCGTTCTTTTGTAGATGGTAAAATCGAGAAAGATAGATTGGGTTTAATAACTGAAAAGGCTGAAAATTCCCAACCTTTATTACAGTTAGTTATGAAAGCAGGTAAACCATTACAAGCACCAGAAACTTTAACAATAATTCGTCAACGTACTCAAGCTTCAGTTGCTAGTTTACCAGAAGAAACACTAAGATTAGAAAATCCTATTTCTGTTAAAATCGAAACTTCTAAAACATTGCAGAAATTGATAGAAAAAACGCAAAGAAAATAAATTATAATTGACTTTTGCGTTAGTGATTCAAATCAAATTAATGAGTAAATAAATTTTAAAAACCATGAAAATTTCTTTATTTGGTACAAGTGCTGACCCACCGACTGCGGGACATTTAATAATTCTCAAATGGCTATCTGAATATTATGATTGGGTAGCTGTATGGGCTGCAAATAATCCTTTAAAATCCCAACAAACTCCTTTACCACACAGGGCTGCAATGTTAGACCTGTTAATTAAAGATATCAATATTCATAAACAAAATATTGCCTTAGAACAAGATCTTAGCAGTTGGAAAACTCTAGAGACTGTAGGTAAAGCAAAATTAAAATGGGGAGAAGATATTGAATATACTTTAGTAATTGGGGCTGATTTAGTCAAACAATTACCCCGGTGGTATCATATTGAAGATTTATTACAACAGGTGCAATTACTGGTAATTCCCAGACCAGGATATATAATAGATAATTATGATTTAGAGAAAATTAAACAAATCGGAGGAAAAATTGCCATTGCTAATTTAATCGGTTTAGATGTTTCCTCCACTGCTTTTCGTGAACAAGGAGATATCAATACTCTCACACCTCCAGTCATTGCCTATATTCATCAACAGCATTTGTACGAATGCCAATACGTAACCCAAAAAAGATTCTCAACTCCATAAATCAACAACCCTTAGCTGACTTTAAAGTTGGTGTTGATAATGTGATTTTCTCTGTAGATACTGCCCAAAATCGGTTATTAGTTCTCCTAGTCATGCGACAGCAAGAACCATTTTTAAATTATTGGAGTCTTCCTGGTACTTTAGTTCGTCAAGGAGAATCTTTAGAAAATGCGGCTTATCGCATTATGGCTGAAAAAATAAAGGTAAATAATCTTTATTTAGAACAACTTTATACTTTTGGTGGTCCTAACCGTGACCCCAGAGAAGAAATTGATAGTTATGGAGTTCGTTATTTATCAGTTAGTTATTTTGCTTTAGTTAGATTTGAAGAAGCAGAATTAATTGCTGATAAAGTTGCTGGTATTGCTTGGTATCCCGTCAAACAATTACCAGAATTAGCATTTGATCATAATGAAATTATTACCTATGGACATAGAAGATTAAAAAATAAATTAGAATATAGTCCCGTCGCTTTTGAAGTCTTACCAGAAACCTTTACCTTAAACGATTTGTATCAATTATATACTACAGTTTTAGGCGAAAATTTTGCAGATTATTCTAATTTTCGAGCGCGGTTACTAAAGTTAGGTTTTTTATCAGATACTGGCATTAAAGTCTCACGAGGTGCAGGTCGTCCCGCAAGTTTATATAAATTTGATCAAGAAGCATTTGCACCTTTTAAGGACCAAGCTTTGGTGTTTATTTAATGAAGAAAGAAGGTAGGAATTTAAACGCAGATTAACGCAGATTAACGCTGATAAATACAGATGATTGTGTGAGATTTATTTTATCTATTTCCTTTTTTTTATGATCATGAAAATTGCTATTGCTCAAATTAATCCTCTTATTGGTGATTTATCTGGAAATGCTCAAAAAATTCTGGAAATGTCCCAACAAGCATCATTAACAGGTGTCCGTTTATTATTAACACCTGAATTATCAATTTGTGGTTATCCTCCTAGAGATTTATTATTAAATCCTAGTTTTGTGGTTTCAATAAATCAAACATTAGAAAAATTAGCCGCAGATTTACCACCTAATTTAGCTGTATTGGTGGGAACTGTTGTTAAAAATTCTCAAGCTCACATTACTGGAGGTAAAAATTTATTTAATAGTATAGCTTTATTGGAAAATGGTCAAATTCAGCAATTTTTTCATAAAAGATTATTACCTACTTATGATGTTTTCGATGAACATCGTTATTTTGAACATGGATTAGAACCTAATCATTTTAAATTAGATAATCTTCATATTGGTGTGACAATTTGCGAGGATTTATGGAATAATGAGGAATTTTGGGGTAAGCGCAGTTATCCAATTAATCCAATTAATGATTTAGCTGATTTAGAAGTAGATTTAATTGTTAATTTATCCGCTTCTCCCTATACTGTTGGTAAACAAAATCTAAGGGAAGCAATGTTAAAACATTGTGCAGTTAGTTTCCAAAAACCAATTATTTATACAAATCAAGTGGGAGGAAATGATGATTTGATTTTTGATGGTCGCAGTTTTGCTGTTAATAAACAAGGTAAGATTGTTTCCCGTGCTCATGGTTTTGTATCGGATTTTATCACTATTGAATTTAATAGCAATAAACAAGATATCGAATTAGGTCATATTTCCCCCGTTGATAAATCTGAAAATGAGGAAATCTGGAACGCTTTGGTTTTAGGTGTTAAAGATTATGTTCATAAATGTCGTTTTTCTAAGGTCTTATTAGGTTTAAGTGGCGGAGTTGATTCTGCTTTGGTTGCAACTATTGCTACTGCGGCTTTAGGCAAAGAAAATGTAATTGGTGTATTAATGCCTTCTCCCTATAGTTCAGAACATTCTATCACTGATGCTTTAGCATTAGCTAAAAATTTAGATATTCAAACTCAGATTTTACCTATTGGGGAATTAATGCAAGCTTTTGATTCTTCTCTAAATGATTTATTTATGGGAACTGAATTTGGTATTGCTGAGGAAAATCTCCAGTCCCGCATTCGTGGTAATTTGTTAATGGCAATTTCTAATAAGTTCGGTTATTTGCTTTTATCTACTGGCAATAAATCAGAAGTCGCTGTTGGTTATTGTACTTTGTATGGTGATATGAATGGAGGTTTATCTGTAATTGCAGATGTTCCTAAAACTCGTGTTTATTCTCTTTGCAAATGGTTAAATTCTCGACAATTACAAGAGGTTATTCCTAACAATATTCTCACAAAAGCACCCAGTGCGGAACTTAAACCAGGTCAAGTTGACCAAGATTCTTTACCGGCTTATGATATTTTAGATGATATTCTCGACCGGTTGCTTTATCAACATCAATCTGTGGCGGAAATTGTTACTGCAGGTCATGACCGGGTAGTTGTGGATAGAATATTACAGTTATTGTCTCGTGCGGAATTTAAACGCAGACAAGCTGCACCAGGTTTGAAAATCACTGACCGCGCTTTTGGGACTGGTTGGAGAATGCCTATTGCTAGTAGTTGGTCTGTGTTGCGGAATATATAGGACTTTATTTTTACTGGAGTTTTTTTAACGAACCACAGAGGCACAGAGTTCACAGAGGAAGAGAAAGGAGGATAAATATATATCTATGGGGTGGTTGTATTTGATTTAGGAAAGGTGACAATCTTTGTTTTAGGTACTATTTGCCTAAGAAAGATTTTTTTTTGTTTAGGTATGGTTAAAGGATCAAATTGTTATAACATGAAAATGTAGATTTATAGAGGGTATTAAGAATGGTAGTCAACCGTATTGAGGCGTTCCAAAAAGCATTTCGTAATTTACAATTACAACCTTTAGTTACAACAGAAGAAATTGAAAGGTTTCAAGTTCCTTATGGTCATGATTTAATTGATAAATTAGAGCATCTAATTTTAGATAGTGATGATAATACTAATCAATTATTTTTTGCTGGACATCGTGGTTGTGGTAAGTCTACTTTGTTAGCAGAGTTTGCTAGAGAATTTAATCATAATTATCTGACTATCTTTTTCTCTATCTCTGATTTAATTGAAACTACTGCTATTAATCACATTAATATTCTTTTTGCTATTGCTGTCCAAATTATGGATAANGCAGAGAAAGAAAATATTCAGATTGATAGTCAGAAAAAACAACAATTCTTTAATTGGTTTCAAGATAGAACACAGATTGAAGAAAGTAAAATCGGGGCTGAATTGGAGGTGGGTTTTGATTTTTGGAGTTTCCTCAAAAGTAAATTAAAGGCTGAAGCAAGTATCCGCGACGTTATAGAAACTAAGTTTAAACGTGATTTTCGAGATTTGATTAATACTGTCAATTTGATTGCTATGGAAGTTTCTTTAGTTTGCAAAAAAGAAATTGTGGTTATTATTGATGATTTAGATAAACTCGATCTAGCAGCTATTAAAAGTATTTTTCAAGATAATATTAAGGTTCTTTTACAACCTAATTTCTTTGTTGTTTATACTCTCCCTATTGCAACAATTCGTGATGGTGTTTTGAAAAGACATATCGAAACGGAAACGAATAATTCTATTTTTGTAATGCCAGTTTTAAAGGTTTATCCTAAAGGTGAAAGTCACAAAGATGAATCTCAACCTGTTGCTGAAACAATAGATAAATTACAAAAGATTTTGCGAAAACGCATTGATCATACTTTATTAGCAGATGATGTTTTGCTGAAAATTACTTTATCTAGTGGTGGTGTGATTCGAGAATTGGTTCGCATTACTCAAAAATGTTGTAGTTTGGTATTGGTACAGTTACGACAAAAAGCAAAAAAAGGAGAATCAATTGATAATGTGCAAATTGATGAGATGATTTTGCAGGAAGCTCTTGATTCTTTGCGGAATGATATGACGATTACTCTGAGCAAAACTGACCGGGAGATTTTACAGCAAACATATACTGATTATCGTCCTGATGATCCTAAACAGCAAGAGTTTCTTGATTTGCTTCACAATGTTTATGTGATTGAATATAAAAATACTGAAAGTTGGTATGATTTACATCCTTTGATAATTCAACAGTTAAAGTTAGAAAATTTAATTTAATGAATAACTTAACTAATCAATCTATTATCAACGCAAATAAACAAACTTATTTGAGTTTGTTAGTTTCTGTTGAAGCTGGAGTTGGTATGTTACAAATTTTCATTGCTGTGTGTGATGCAGATAGACAGCGTGAAAATATTATAGCTAATTATGAGCAGGAATTAGCACCCAATTACAATATTTATCGAGTTTATCTTGATAGTCAAGAACCGAGTTTAAAGCAAGCCATTACACAACAAGTTACATTAACAGAAAATGCCATAGCTATCGTATTAGGTGCGGAAACTTTAGGATCATTTAATCAAAATGAATCTTTGAAAAAGTTTTTTGGTTATTTGCAATGGACGCGAGAAGCATTGCGAGAACTCAAAATGCCAATTATTTTATGGATACCATCACGCATTTATGATCAGATCTCTAAGCAAGCACCTGATTTCTGGAGTTGGCGTAATGGGGTATTTCATTTTCAACCTGAACTGTCTTTGGTTCAAGGTGATTCCTCAATTAATCAAAGTCTTGGTAATATTAAAGATAATCAAGAAGGTTCTGTTTTTTCACCAGAACAATTAGAAGCATCTTTAGCAGAAGCTATTCAGCAATGGGGAGCAGATAGTAGTAAAACAGAAGTTCTCTACAGTCAGTTAGGTACTTTGTATGCTGAACGAGTA
>B570J29609_1000081_pt1 | contig 12921 bp, 14 predicted proteins | sample LakMenEpi30Jul09_FD_29609 | JGI IMG/M metagenome (IMG submission 29609) | reverse complement strand
TCCAGCTGCTGTCATCAACATTGGGAAGAAACGTGGTGAAAGTTCTGCGCCAACAATTGCTGCACGATAACCGGCACACAATGCTTGCGAAGTCAGTGCGTCCATAGATTGTGCGCGAGAAATACGTGGGACTAGTTCCAGTGAAAACGCTGTTACACCTGCAGCTGCTGCGGCATCGATTGAATCAACCGCGGTCACAGGGGATAAGAATGAAATAGTGATCGCACCTTTTTTCAAGGTGGCCATTTGCTTGGGCGTTAGTGGCTGAACCGACAAGACAACATCGGCTTCGGCCAGCGCATCACCTGACTTGATCGTCGCACCTGCAGCGCTGAAATCAGCATCAGTTGCTTGTGAATGAACTCCAGCACCGGCTTCGATGACGACATCTAGACCTAAGCGAGTTAATTTATTGATGACATCTGGGACAAGCGCAACGCGCTTTTCTCCCTCTTTGATTTCCCGTGGGACGACTACGCGCATGCCTGAAATGTTAGTGCGTATAGCCCTTTAAGTCACCACGAACTAGGTGGTACAGGATGGCTTGAATCGTAGTTCTGCGGTGATAAGCCTCGCGCCAGATTACCGAACGCGGCCCATCAATGACATTTGCCTCAACCTCTTCACCACGGTGAGCAGGTAAACAATGCATGAACAACGAATCCTTGCTAGCCAACTTCATGAGTTGCTCGGTCACTGCAAATGGAGAGAGTGCCTGCACCTTTTCTTTGCGATCACTTTCTGAATCACCCATCGACATCCAGACATCGGTGTAAAGCACAGATGCATCTTTTGCCGCATCTTCTGGATCATTTGTTACTTCAACTTTTCCGCCACTGTTTGCTGCAATGTTTTTTGCTACAGCAACAACTACTGGATCTGGTGCCCACTTGCCACTTGGTGTTGCCGCAACAACGTGTGCACCCATGATTGCACCCATGATTAACCAAGCATGCGACATATTATTTCCATCGCCTAAGTAAACAAATTTACGTCCTGCAATATCGGTTCCGAAGTTTTCGCGAATTGTTAACCAATCTGCCAACAACTGCGTTGGATGATCAACATCGGTTAGCGCATTAATAACTGGAATCGATGCAAATGCACCCAGCTGATCAACATCAGATTGCGCAAAGGTGCGAATGATGAGCGCGCTGCAATATCCACTAATGATCTTTGCCGTGTCTTCGATTGTTTCGCCGCGACCTAATTGCAATTCATCGCCGCGAATAAAAATTGGAGTTCCACCTAAATGGGCAACGGCGGTTTCGGAAGATAAACGGGTGCGAGTTGAAGGCTTAGTCATGTAGATAGCCACAGTTTTATTGGCCAATGCAGTGTTTGAACGCAGTGGATTCTCAGCAAATTCAGCCGCAGTTGCTAGCAATAGTTCGACATCAGCACGGCTTAAATGCTCGGTTCGCAGTAAGTCCTTCATTTGTGAATTCTACCCGTAGTTTTGGGCTCCAGATAGGTATTCTTATCCACCTCATGGGCATCTTTCGAAAAATAGGAATTGGATCGGAGTCTGACACCGATCTTTTAACCCGCCCATCCCTCGATGAAAATCTTCAAGAAGATGATGGTGGGCACGATCGTTTTGCTCACTATGTAAAGAAAGAGAAGATTGTTGAATCTGCAGTAACTGGAAAAGCAGTGAAAGCTCTTTGCGGAAAGAAGTGGACGCCTTCTCGCGATCCCGAGAAGTATCCAATCTGCCCAACCTGCAAAGAGATTCACGCTGGGTTGAAGCCAGATCCCGAAGACAAGTAATGATGAAGCGCTTAATTGCCTTCGCACTGACATTAATCACAATTGCAACACTGACAACACATATCACCACTGCACAAACAGCTTCGGCAGCCGATAAACCTCCGCGCAAAGTTGTAACTGGTTGGCTTCCTTATTATTCAGTTCGAACAATTATGCCGCTGGTACGAAAGTTACCAACGGCTCAACCAAATGTTGCTGGTAAGCCTGCTGTCTGTGATGCATCTCAATATGGTCCAGCAGAAAATCAAGCGATTGAATCCTCTTACTTGTTTACTAACAAAGATTTAATGAAAGAGGTAATGCCTTTCTGGTTTTCCATTAAATCTCCAACGGTAATTCGAAATGATTATGTAACGGGCAATCCTTCGTGGCCTATGGCGGACACAGTTTGTTTGATTCGCCGAGCAGGTTTACAAGTTATTCCAACGATGACCGATGGAACTGGAAAACTAGAGCTTTCTAATTACTTAGCAAACCCTGCAACCCGAGCAACAATTGTAAAAACTATTGTCGATTTAGTTCTGACAAATAACTTTGATGGAATTGATTTAGATTACGAAGGCTTTGCTTTTGTGGACGGAAACACCACCTGGACAAAAACCGCACCTCGTTGGGTTGCTTTAGTAAAGGAACTCAGTGTTGCTTTGAGGTCCCACAACAAGTTGTTATCCATCTCAACACCGTATGTTTATGACCCCAAGGAAAAACAAAAAGGTTACTTTGTGTACGCCTGGGCCGATGTGGCAAGCAGTATCGATCGTTTGCGCATCATGACATATGACTATTCCGTAGCTAAACCAGGACCAATTGGACCACTTTCATGGACCGAGAAAACTCTTAAATACGCCGTCAGCATTATGTCTCCGTCAAAGGTGTACATCGGTTTACCGGGTTATGGTCGCGATTGGATTACTTCTGTCAAAGGTAAGTGCCCAGTAACTGCTCCACCGGGTTTAAAAGGTGGAGCAAAAGCTGCAACCTTTAAAACTAGTTATGCATCGACAAAAGCTGCAATAGATAAAGCAACACCTGTCTTTGATGAAAAGTTTAGCGAAGCAACGTATTCGTACACACAAACCTATAACGGGCTTTCAGCAACAGGTGCTTCAACAGAGTGCACAGTGAACCGAACAGTTTGGTATCAAAACGACAGAAGTTATGCAGAACGCATGGCACTAGTTGCTAAATATCGTCTAGGTGGCGCGGCCTTATGGACACTGGCGATGGAGTCTCCTGCCGCAACTGCCGAATTACGTAAAGCAGCTCTTGCTATCGCGCCAGATCCTGTAGTGAGCACAATAAGTATTGAAGGTGCTGCGCAAAACACAATCAATTACGCCGGCTTGTTTACAGTTAAAGGTTTGTTGACACTTAAAGACAAAACACCGATTGCGGGACTAAAGGTTTCCCTAGAAATTAAACGAGCTAATGAAACTGCATGGACCAAAGTGACAGAACTTGTGACAGCAGTAGATGGAACGATTTCGACACCAATGACGCTGGGCGGAAACGCTGCGCTACGTCTGACCACTGTTGGAACGTGGGAACAGGCCGAATCAGTTTCACAAGAAGCGGCAATGATCGTGAAGAGCAGTATTCAACTTGATCGGCCAGTATCTGTTGCAAAGGGTGCTCCGATAGTGATCAAGGCACAGTTGCTGCCACGCTTGGCTGGCAAGTCTGCTCAATTGCAGAAAAATGTTAATGGCAAGTGGCAAAATGTAGGTGCAGCAGTTCTTTCTGATGCAAATGGGTTGTTTACCTTTACTACAGTTGAGCCAAAGCGAGGAGTCATAACAATGCGAGTTCAGTTAATCGGCGATGTCACGTCGGAGCAATTTGCCATTGTTGTTCGTTAATCATGCCTAAAATTAAAAGCAAACCTGACCTTAATGAAAAAATAGAAGAAGAGTTAAAGGCAATCTTTAGTGGCGATATTCCCTGGGTAACAATTGTTTGGGATGACCCAGTTAATTTAATGACATATGTGACCTACGTTTTGATGGAGCTCTTTGGATTTAGCAAAGAAAAAGCTCATGAACTAATGATGAAAGTACACACTGAAGGTAAGGCCGTTGTGTCTACTGGAAGTCGTGAAGAAATGGAACATGATGTTGCCAGGTTGCACGAGTACGGCTTGTGGGCAACCCTTCAACGTGGTGATCAAGCGCTATGAGCGAAATACAACACGGATTCTTTCGTCACGGTGATAACGCATACCTAGCTGATTTCACTGAGGCCGAACGCGAAGTATTGGTAAATCTGACAGAACAAATCATCGAACTGCTTGCAGAGCGCGTGGATCATCACAACGACGACCCACTTGCGGCGATGGTGGGCATCACTGCTCATGACACTCCACCAGATGATGAAGTTTTGTTGCGATTACTTCCTAATGCGTACGCCGATCAAGTAGATGCATCTGAATTTCGTCGCTACACCGAATCAACATTGCGCCAGAAAAAACAGGCACATGCAATGGCGATGCGGATGCACCTTAAAGCTGCAGTAGATGGTGTAGTCGAGTTAGATCATGATTCGGCAAATGCTTGGTTAGGTGCCATGAATGATGTGCGACTTGCTTTAGGTGTTCGCTTAAAGGTTGAGGAAAATACACATCAAGAACTAGAACTGTTGGCACCNGATGACCCAATGCGCGGCGTTTATGCNGTTTATAGCTGGTTGGGCTGGCTGCAAGAGAGTTTGATTGATGCACTAATGGATGAAAATCAATAGTTCNCCAGCCAGTTAGACCATAAGTGCAAGGTAGGCTTGGCCTGTGAGTGATGCCCCAATTGGAATATTTGATTCAGGTGTAGGCGGATTAACCGTTGCACGTGCAATTCTTGATCAACTTCCTAACGAGTCAACTCTTTATATCGGCGATACAGCTCGTGGGCCTTACGGACCGCGTCCACTAGCCGAAGTTCGCGAATTCGCACTAGAGACCATGGATTTTCTTGTCTCCCAAGGCGTTAAAGCAATCGTGATTGCATGTAATACCGCATCGGCTGCAATGCTTCGTGATGCACGTGAGCGGTACTCAATTCCGGTAATTGAAGTAATCCAACCCGCAGTTCGACGAGCAGTAGCAGCAACTCGATCAGGAAATGTGGGAGTTATCGGAACCCGCGCCACTGTTGATTCAAAAGCATATGTGGATGCATTCGCTGCTGCGCCACAGCTGAACATCACATCGATTGCATGTCCGCTATTTGTCGAATTTGTTGAGCGTGGAGAAACTTCTGGAACAGAGATTACAAAAATTGCTCGTGAATATTTAGCGCCAGTAATGGCTGCAAAGGTAGACACATTGGTTCTCGGGTGCACGCACTATCCGCTATTAACTGGTGTTATCTCCTACGTTATGGGCGAAGGTGTGACATTGGTTTCTAGCGCCGAAGAAACTGCAAAAGATTTGTATCGAACCTTGGTTGAAAACGGATTGCTGCGAGAGCAATCAACAACCCCTGCCACACATAAATTCTTAGCAACCGGTGATGCCAAGGCCTTTGAAACCTTAGCGCGACGTTTTCTAGGCCCAGAAGTAACTAAAGTCGAACACCAAGTTCTCTAGCTCGCCATTTCAATAACTGACTACATAGGAGTAAAAATGCCACGCAACGACGGACGAACTGAGAAAGATCTGCGCGAAATCAAGTTCACTCGTGGATGGCTAGATCATGCAGAAGGTTCGGTCTTAGTTGAGTTTGGAAAGACACGTGTCTTGTGTGTTGCCTCATTTACTCCAGGAGTTCCGCGCTGGTTGAAAGACACCGGTAATGGTTGGGTGACATCAGAGTATTCAATGCTTCCACGTGCAACACATACGCGTTCTGATCGTGAAAGCGTTAAGGGCAAGTTGGGTGGACGCACGCAAGAGATTTCTCGCCTTGTAGGTCGTTCATTGCGTGCCGTTGTGAATATGAAAGAACTTGGCGAAAACACAATTGTTATCGACTGCGATGTTTTGCAGGCAGATGGTGGAACACGTACTGCAGCAATTACCGGTGCATATGTCGCATTAGCCGATGCGATCACTTGGGCAAAAGCGCAGGGTCATATCAAGGAAAGTGCAAAGCCACTTAATGATTCTGTTGCAGCGGTAAGTGTAGGAATTATTGACGGGGTTCCGATGTTAGATCTTTGCTACGAAGAAGATGTTCGCGCAGGAACGGATATGAACGTTGTTGTCGCAGGCGATGGCCGCTTTATCGAAGTTCAGGGAACCGCCGAGGGTGAACCATTTGATCGCGCATTACTTAACCAACTTCTTGATTTAGCGGTTGCCGGATGTGCAACATTGAATCAAATGCAGAAAGATGTGCTTGCTAAGTAATGTCTCACAAACTTGTTCTTGCAACACGCAATCAAGGAAAGATCACTGAGTTTCGAAGAATTCTTGAAGAGCTTGCTCCTGGACAGATTGAGTTAATTGGCGTTGATCAGTTTCCACAGCTTGTAGATGTAGATGAAACAGGGGCCACCTTTGAAGAAAATTCATTATTAAAGGCTCGGTACACCTGCCAAGCTACGGGATTACCGGCAATTGCCGACGATTCAGGATTGTGCGTAGATGCACTTAATGGAGATCCGGGTATTTTTTCTGCGCGTTGGGCCGGTGTTCACGGAAATGATCAAGCAAATCTAGAAAAGGTGTTGGCCCAACTTAAAGATGTACCGGATGAAAAGCGCACGGCTTATTTCATATGTGTGGCTTCATTGGTGTTGCCAGATGGTCGAGAACAGGTTGCCGAAGGTCGCTTTGAGGGCCGCATTCTTCATGCCCCAGTTGGTACGAATGGATTTGGCTACGACCCGATTTTTCAGCCCCTGGGTTTGAGTATTTCCTCCGCACAAATGAGCGCGCAGGAAAAGGATGTGGTCAGTCACCGCGGAAAATCACTGCGTGCGATCGCACCCCATGTCATCCAAATGCTTGCGAGCCTGGGGTAACCTTTACCTATACAAGTGCGTTAATGACGTGCGTACCGCAACCCAAGGAGTTTCACGTGGCCGTTAAGAAGACCGCAAAGAAAGCAGCAAAGAAGTCAGCTGCCAAAAAGTCACCAGCCAAGAAGGCTGTTGCGAAAAAGAAGACTGTAAAGAAAGCCGCAGTTAAGAAGACAGCAAAGAAAGCTGCAGTTAAGAAGACTGCTAAGAAGGCTGTTGCTAAAAAAGCTGTAGCAAAGAAGAAGGTTGCTAAAAAAGCTCCTGCAAAGCGCGCGGTTAAGAAGACTGCAGTTGCAGTTACTTCTGCGCCACGTCCAGCAGTTGCTTCAACTCCTGCTAAGCCAGTTGCAGCACCTGCACCTGCTAAGCCAGTTGCAGCGCCAAAGCAATCAACATCTACTCGCACAGCGTGGTTAGTAGTAATTGGAATTGCAGCACTCGCACTCATTGTTTGGTCACAATCTTCAAGCAGCGACAGCGATGAAGCAGCACCAATGCCTACGGCATCACAATCTGCTGAACCATCTGCCTCACCTTCTGAGACTGAAGAACCAGGCGCAGCGGTAGCAGTAGTAGAAGCACCATCAAAGTTTGTTGCACTCAACGCTGAAGGCGGATTAAAGCTTCGTTGGGTAGCACCAATGGCAGTTGAAGGATTAACTGGATACAACGTTGAAATGCGTGCAAACGGTGCTGGAGATTGGATGGTTATTGCAACTGTTCCAGCTGATCAGCTCACACAGAATGTAACAAAGGCAAGTGATTCAGGATGGACTCAGTTCCGCGTTTCATCTGTTTACTCAGATGGTCAAACTGCATCAGCAACAGCTTTTGGAATTCCTGGAGAATTTAAGTAAATCGCTCATTAATTAAAAAACCTCTCACCGATTGGTGGGAGGTTTTTTATTGCACACAAGAAATTTATTGTGAATCAGTCAGCTGTGCNGCAATTGCATCCACGTATGCACGCACNCCTGCTGGCACCAAGTGAACTCCATCTGGNCCAAAGTATTCTGGATGTCCNGCAGAAATACTGGCCCAGTCAATTAATCGTGCACCGTATTGGGCTGCATACTTTGCAATCAACGTATTGTTTTCATCTTTCCAACCGCGAGGAACAGCGGTGTTAACCACAATAATCCGGGGCTGTTCAGCAATCTCGGCAAAGATAGCTGCCACCTGATCTTCGGTTAACTTGTTGTTGTTTCCAAGGTTCAAAATGATTGTAGAACCAACCATATTTGCCTTATCGTTTTTTATAACTTCTAGTAATTCTGGCGCCTGACGTCCAACTCGTGCGTTGATCAAACCAATGTTTTCTCTAGTATCTAATTCAAATCTAATTCCGAGAATCACTGAATCCCCAGTAACCCATAGATCTCCAGCCACAGCAGGTGTCGTTACTGGGGGTTGCTCAAGTTGTTGCTTGAGTTCGTTAAGTTGCCGATCTCCTTCTGCGATAGCACTAATCGCAGAGGTTGTGGTGATGCCTAAAGTTGAGAGAACTATTAGTGCAACTCCCAATTTTTGACGTAACTGAACGGGCTTAGTGCGATATTTCATGCCTTTAAACCAGTAATCAATTAATCCAGTTCGCACTGGTAATTCAACAAGGCGCAGTGAGATATCAGCTAAAGCAAAAACAATAAGGAGTCTTAATGCATAAAGTGCCCAAGGAGATCCTTCTAAATCAAACTGCGGGCGAGTAAGTTGAAAAACAACCCAGTGCCATAGGTAAATCGCATAGGAGCGTTCACCGATCCATACAAAAGGTTTACTACTTAAAATGGGCGCAAATCGTGAGGCAGGATGCACGATCGATGTAAGGATTGCGCAGCCAAAAAGTCCTGCAAGAGGAAACGCAATTTTGTATAAGGTCGGATCGCTTTCATCGACAAACAGGAATGCTGAAATCATTCCGACTAAACCAAAGACACCGATTCCATCAATGAAGTCTTGTGCTTTTTTCGAAACTGTCTCACTGAGGTTTTGCGGAATCCATCTAACCGCCAAGGCAGCTCCAAGAAATAAACCGATACTGTGAGTATCAGTTCCAAAGTAAACATGGCTGACCTTGGAAGTATTTGAGGCATCAATTTGAAGTGAAACAACAAAAAGTGAAATACCTGAAAAAGCAGCGATTAAAAGGGCCGCACCCGAGATTCTGTTTTTGCCAAAGTAACGCAGAACGAGCAGCAAAATCAGTGGCCACACTAAATAGAACTGGGCTTCTACCCCAAGAGACCAGGCGTGTTGCAGCAATGGTGGACGACCAATNGCTTCAAAGTAATCAGTCTCGCGGAAAACTAACCACCAATTCATCCCACCAAAAAGTGCAAAGGGGGTATCAATAACAAATCTGCGCATCGTGTCAGGTGCCCAAACGGCGATGAACACCATGGTTACGATGATCATGAATACAAGAGGTGGAAGCAATCTTCGAATACGCGCTATATAAAAGGCACGTAGATCTAATCCACCACTTCTCTGAATTGAATCAAGAAGCAATCGGGTAATTACATAGCCTGAAATAACAAAGAAGAGATCAACGCCTAGAAACCCGCCTGGAATCCAATCAAAACCCAGGTGATAGAGCATCACCGCTATAACGGCTACAGCACGCAAGCCATCAATGGCAGGTATGTAACGAATGCCGCGGGAAGTGGACATGGCTGTTATGAGCTAAATGAAATTAGCGCTTTGCAGTTTTCTTGGCAGCGCTCTTCTTTGCCGGAGCTTTCTTTGCCGCCTTCTTAGCTGTTTTCTTAACGCTCTTTTTCGGTGCATCAAGTGCCGGACGAGTGCGCTGGCTAGAAACCTTTAGCGGACCTGGATTAATCAAAGTGTCGTCGGCGTTGAGATTTTCAATAACACTCTTTTGTAATTCTTCAAGACGCGCAAATGCACCGTCAAGGCGGTTACGAGATTGTTGAATTGCAGACTCTGCAGCATCTAGAGATTGCTTCTGAATTCGATACAAACGTTCAGCCTCTGAAATAACACCAGCNAGCCATTGGCGATAACCAGAGACTTCANTAGTTGCTTCAGCGACAATTCTTTCGCCTTCACGACGAGCAGCTGTGGCAAGTGCGGAAATTTCACGCTTCTTGCTTTCCATCAAGCNTTCAGCTTCGGCCTCTGCTATNGCAAGCTTTTCTTCNGCTTCGGTTTCTGCGGCCTGAATGTATTTACGTCCACGAGTTTCAGCACCTGAAAGAATTGAGCGCGCCTTGGCATCTGCTGCTTCTAGCTCTTCCTTTGTTGCTCGGGTTGTTTCTGCCACTAAACGTGAGGCGGCAGCTTGTGCCTTGCTCTCACGCGCTTGTGCAGATTTGATCATCGACATTGCTGTCTCGGTTGCAAGAATCTCAAACTCTTCTTTTGTTAAACCGGTGATATCGCGGCGAGACTTTAGATCTGCAATCTGTGCTTCAAGTTCGCGGATGCGATCGACAGATGAAGGTTGGTTTGAACTTTCGTCCTCGCCAGTAAAGCCCACCCAGTTAAGGAAGTTCTTCTTTTCAGCCATCACGCACCCCGCCTCGAGTAAATATGTATTGATGTGGGCTTAGGTTAGAGCACGGGCCTATTTACTGTAAATCGCCACAGAAATGGCTATGTATTGCGAGATCCACGCGGCTAAAACAAAGATATGGAAGAGCTCATGGAAGCCGAAGTACTTGGCCTCGCGACCTGGACGCTTGAGCGCATAGAAGATTGCCCCCACCGAATAAAAGAGCCCACCAATTGCGATCGGAAGTAACACCCACAAACCACCCGCTCGATAGAGCGCCGGAGTATAGAAAACAGCGACCCATCCCAATAGTAAGTAGTTTGCAACATACAACCATCGCGGAGCATTGAGCCAAAAGATTCGAAGTCCAACACCCATGGCTGCGCCGATCCACACAACTAATAACAAGATGGTGCGGTCACGACCTTCTAATAATGCAACGGCAAACGGTGTGTACGAACCGGCAATCAATAAATTGATATTGGCGTGATCCCAACGGCGCCANAATTTCTTTTTTGTAGGAACCCAAGGAACGCGGTGATAAATCGCCGAGACGCTAAAGAGCATGATGGATGTTATGGAAAAGATAGCCACCGCAAATTTCAATGATGATTCGCTCAAAATGAAAAGAACTAGCGATGCGATTATTACCGCAGGGGTTGCACCTAAATGAAACCAACCGCGAAGCTTTGGAGGAATTACGGGGGTTAGGCTCACTTAGTCAGCCTAGGGTACTGGGCTGAATTTAACCGTGGACAAAGGCCAAAGCCACTGCCAAACTTGCGCAATGACACATAGATCACCCATATTTGAAATCAGCGATGTTTACATCGATCAAGAAGCAGCATTAAGCCCAATGGGTTGCACCTATCTTGGAAATGGTTTAAACCAAGACAAGTTAGATGACTTCTCAATTGCAGCTGCCGAAGTTAGCGCGAATCTAACCCGCGAAACTTTGAAGAAGTTGGCAGCACTTGAGCCAATTGATGAGATCGATCGAATTGCCAAGGCGGTTATGACCGAACGCCTTGAATCAGGTCTTGCCCTTCATGACAGCCAAGAGTCATTTGTATTGTGGAATGTTTTGACATCGCCACCTTCAAATGTTCGTTCAATTTTTGAGTTAATGCCTAAGAACAATGCCCAAGATTTCGGCAATATTGCTAAGCGTTTAGCTGCAGTAGATGGCGCATACAAGTCATGGTGTGAAACCATTTTGACCGTTGCTCAATCTGGAAAAACAACTGCGCAGCGCCAAGTAAATGGAGTTATTGCACAATTAGATAGCTACGCCAATGGCGGATACAGCGCTATGTGTAAGAACTTTGATGCCGAAGGTAAGTACCCAGCAATTCACGAAGCCGCAAAGCTTGCAGAAAAAGCTTCGGCAGATGCTGCGGAATTCTTGCGTACCAAGTACCTGCCAATTGCAACACCTCATGATGCTGTTGGCGCAGATCGTTACGCGGTGTGGTCTCGCTACTTCACCGGTGCAAAGCTTGATCTTCCAGCAACGTATGAATGGGGCAAGCAAGAGCTCAAGGCCATCAACGATCGCATGTGGGAGCTTGCAAAACTAATTAACCCAGAGGCAAAGACGCTGCGCGAAGTTGCAGATACTTTGGATAATGATCCTAAATACAAGGTCGTTGGCCCAGAAAACGTCGTTAAGTACTTGCAGGATTTCACAGATGCTGCAATGAAGCGCATGAATGGCGAGTTCTTTGACATCGATCCAAAAATCGCGATCTGTGAAGCTCGACTAGCTCCAGAAGGCAGCGCATCTGCGCCGTACTACAACCCACCATCTGAAGATCTTTCGCGCCCAGGTACAACATGGATTCCAATGTTGGGCAAGAACGAAGTCAGCAACTGGCACTTGGTTTCAACGTGGTATCACGAAGCAGTTCCTGGTCACCACCTACAAGTTGGAACTACAACAGTTGAAAAAGATCGCCTCAGTCGCTACCAACGCCAAGCAGCTTGGGTCAGCGGATATGGCGAAGGGTGGGCGTTGTACGCAGAACGTTTCATGAATGAACTTGGCGCATTTGATGAGCCAGGAATTGAAATGGGTTACCTATCTGCGCAAGCTCTACGTGCGGCGCGCATCGTTGTTGATATCGGAATGCACCTTGGCTACAAGGATTTTGATGGCAATGTGTGGAACGCAGAAAGTTCACGCAAATTACTCAACGAGCAAGCACTTCTTGACGAGGATCATTCACGCAGCGAAACCGATCGTTACTTGGGCTGGCCAGGACAGGCAATCTCATACAAGGTCGGAGAGCGTGTCTGGATGAACGCCCGTGAAGATGCAAAGGCTCGACTTGGCGATAAGTTCAATATGAAAAAGTTCCACAACTACGCGTTGAAGTTAGGACCAATGGGCCTTGATCCATTTGCTGCCGAAATGAAAATTTGGGCGGGTCAATAAGTTACTAACTAGTAATTTAGCTAGTCGTTTAAAGAATGGGGCGGTACTGGTCGGTAGACCAATGCCGCCCCATTTTCACGCTCAATTTCGAAAAAAAATAATTAAAAATCTGGAAAATAATGCTCTAGGTGGATGCAAAAGGCTCGTAAGAGGTTCACACTATGGTTATCGATGGTCAAGGGAGCTCCTCGAGGTCTCCCAGGGTCAGCGGTTTGCGAGAGGTCAAAAGGATCTCTCCACATAA
>B570J29609_1000076_pt1 | contig 13271 bp, 8 predicted proteins | sample LakMenEpi30Jul09_FD_29609 | JGI IMG/M metagenome (IMG submission 29609) | reverse complement strand
TCTTTGCGTCTTTTTTCTGACAATAGGGGATTAGGTAAGATAATTATTTATCCCGCACCTGAGCATAAGCCGCATAAACACCCTTGACATTATACCAATTTAAGAAAATCCGCGCTACTTCTAAAGCTAGTTGTGGTTTACCCAAATCAATCAACCATTGTAAAAATGGAGACATGGTTCTTTCATTCAAAAGGCCATTTAAAGAAAGAATCCCCCATAATAAACGATGAAACCAAGTCATTTGAATCATCATTTTTACTTCCCATGTGGGATGTTTTTGATAAAATAAAACTCCCATTCTTCCCCGTTGAATTTCCTGATCAATTAACTTAGGAATTTGTTGTAAACTAAAGGGTGGATGCCAATGATAACCGACAGCTTCAGGACATTTAATTAATTGTAAACCTAGTTTTTTTAATCTGACACCTAATTCTAAATCTTCCCAACCATAGAGTTGAAAACTATTATCAAATAACCCAGCTTTGACTAACCAATATTTGGGAATAGCAACATTACCCGTAGCAAAGAAAGCAGCGGAAAAATCTGTGATTTTGTAAGGTTCTGCGGTGGGATTGGTAAAATTACAAGTATTAATTACAGCACCATAGGTAAAAAAGCTGTCGTTTCCTAATTTCTCTTTTCCTTGTATCAAAGCATTTGTATGAGCTTGGAGGAAATTCGGTAAAACTACCAAATCACTATCAATAAAAATAATTGTGTCACCACGCGCTTTTTCTACTCCTAAATTTCGCGCCGCAGCGGGTCCTGCATGATTTTGTTCAAAGCAGCGAACATGAGGAAATTCATTTTGATGTAATGCTAACCAATTTAAAGTACCATCAGTAGAACCATCATCTACTAATACGATTTCATAATCTTNTATGTATTTTTCGTTGCTTAAATGCTGTATCTCCAAAGCGCGGAGACACTTCTCTAAAATTGGTAAGCGATTATAAGTGGGAATAACAATACTAAAAAACACAGTTTTACCCAAAATACTATTGCTCATATTCTAGAATAAGACAAATATCTCAAAGTTACCGTTGCACAAAAAAAATATCTGCTAGGTAAGTCAGATATAATAATGACTCATTCTTTGTTTTCCTGAGTGGAGAAATTCATGGGTCGCGCCAAAAAGGTTGTTTTAGCATATTCTGGTGGAGTTGATACTTCCGTTTGTATTCCCTACTTAAAGCAAGAGTGGGGAGTAGAAGAGATAATTACCCTAGCAGCAGATTTAGGCCAGGGAGATGAATTAGAACCAGTTCGAGAAAAAGCCCTAAAATCAGGAGCAAGTGAGTCCTTGGTTGCTGATGTTAAGGATATATTTGTTAAAGAATACGCATTTCCCGCTATTCAAGCTAACGCGCTTTACGAAAACCGCTATCCTCTTGGTACAGCCCTGGCTCGGCCTTTGATTGCTAAGATATTAGTAGAAGCGGCTGCGAAATATGATGCGGATGCGATCGCTCACGGTTGTACAGGTAAAGGCAATGATCAGGTACGCTTTGATGTTTCCTGTGCAGCCCTCAACCCTAACTTAAAGATATTAGCGCCAGCTAGAGAATGGGGTATGAGTCGAGAGCAAACTATTGCTTATGGTGAGAAGTTTGGTATTCCCGCACCGGTAAAAAAATCTTCTCCCTTCAGTATAGATAAAAACCTACTTGGTCGCAGTATTGAAGCCGGTACATTAGAGGACCCAGCAAACGAACCACCGGAAGAAATCTATGAAATGACGAAAGCCATAGCTGATACTCCCAACGAGCCGGAATATCTAGAAATTGGCTTCCAGAAAGGACTTCCTACCACCATTAACGGGACAGCAAAAAACCCGGTTGAGTTAATTGAACAACTCAATAAAATTGTGGGAAATCATGGTATTGGTCGCATTGACATGATTGAGAACCGCTTAGTCGGGATTAAATCACGGGAAATCTACGAATCACCAGCAATGGTAGTTTTAATTAATGCTCACCGTGACTTAGAAAGTCTCACTTTAACAGCAGATGTCACTCAATACAAGCGAGGTATAGAAGAAACTTATACTAAACTTGTATATAATGGACTTTGGTATAGTCCTCTCAAAGCTGCTTTAGATGCTTTTATTCAACAAACACAAGAAAGGGTTTCTGGTGTGGTGCGTTTAAAGCTATTTAAAGGTAATGCTGTAATTGTCGGGCGTTGGAGCGATAATACTCTATATACTCCTGATTTAGCGACTTATGGCGCAGAAGATCAATTTGATCACAAAGCTGCGGAAGGTTTTATCTACGTTTGGGGGTTACCTACTCGCATTTGGGCGCAAGGTAATAAGTAGTAGTGTATAGGGTGTAGGGTGTAGGGAATAATTAACTATTGTACTCATCACCCGTCACCAATTATGAATTATTAATTTTGAGAATTTGGGGATATAAAAATTACATTTTTTGCTGGAAAACAAATGAACTCACAGAAACTACAACCCAGGAAATCATTAAATAAAGCATTTCTGAAAATTAATCCTTTTAGAAAGGATATTGAAACCTTTAAAAAACATCTAAAAAACCTAATTGAAAAAATCAATGAATCTGAATCAGAAGAATTTCATAAAAATTTGATTGCTGATTTTCTCAAGAATACATATTACAGTTCTAATCACTTTATTAATACTAAAGGACGAAATGATCTAGTTATTCATAATGGAAAAGACCCTAAAACCAGTGTTGGTGTAATTTTAGAATTTAAAAAGCCAACGAATAAAAGCGAAATGCTCAAAGTTAATAATTTAAATACTAAAGCATTTCACGAATTAGTTTTATATTTTCTCAGAGAACGTTTAACCGAAAAAAATCTAGAAATTAAATATTTAATAGCGACTAATATCTATGAATGGTTCATTTTTGATGCTCAAGATTTTGATAAATTATTTCACGAAAATAAAACCCTAGTTCAGCAATTTACCGATTTTACAGCAGGAAGATTAACAAGTAAAAAAACAGATTTCTTTTATCAAGAAATTGCTCAACCTGCTATTATGGAAATTGTAGATAAAATCACTTTTACTCATTTTGATATTCGAGAATATCAAGAATATTTACAACCTGGAGAAAATCCTGATGATCATAAATTAATCGCGCTGTTTAAATTACTTTCTCCAGAACATTTATTAAAGTTACCTTTCGCAAATGACAGTAATACTCTTGATAAAGGATTTTATAATGAGTTATTACATATTATCGGTTTAATAGAAGTTAAAGAAGGTGGTAAAAAACTCATTCAACGCAAAAAATCAAATGAGAGAAATACAGGTTCACTTATTGAAAATGCTATTATCCAACTTGACAGTTTAGACAAAATTTCTCAACTCAAAGATTACCAAACACAACTTTTTAATGTTGGTTTAGAATTAGCAATTACTTGGGTAAATAGAATCCTCTTTCTCAAACTATTAGAAGCACAATTAATTAAATATCATCAAAATGATCTAGCTTGGGGATTTTTGAATTTAAATAAAGTGCAAAATTATGATGATCTTAATAGTCTATTTTTTAGTGTATTAGCACGAAAATCAGAAGACAGAAACGAAGGTTTTAACAACAAATTTGCTCATGTTCCTTATTTAAATAGTTCTTTATTTGAACCTACGGAAATGGAACAAGCAACGATTTTTATTAGTAATTTGAGAAATGAGAAATTACAAATTTTCTCTGCTACTGTCTTAAAAGATAATAACGGGAAAAAACGATTTGGTGAAATTAACGCTTTAGAATATTTATTTGAATTTCTCGACGCTTATGATTTTAGTAGTGAAACTGGGGAAGAAATTCAAGAGCAGAATAAAAGATTAATTAATGCTGCGGTACTGGGTTTAATTTTCGAGAAAATTAACGGTTATAAAGACGGTTCTTTCTTTACTCCCGGTTTTATTACTATGTATATGTGTCGGGAAACAATTAGAAGAGCAGTTGTTCAAAAGTTTAATGAAATTAAAGGTTGGAATTGTGAAAATATTGATAATTTATATGATCAAATAGAGGATAAAAAAGATGCTAATACGATTATTAATAGTTTAAAAATATGTGATCCTGCGGTAGGTTCAGGACATTTTTTAGTTTCGGCTTTGAATGAAATTATCGCAATTAAAAGCGAATTAAAGATTTTATTGGATAGGGAAGGTAAAAGATTAAAGGAATATCAGATTGAAGTTGTTAATGATGAATTAATAATTACAGATGAAGATGGTTTATTATTCGAGTATAACCCTAAAAGCAAGGAAAGTCAACGGGTTCAAGAAACTTTATTTCATGAGAAACAAACGATTATTGAAGGTTGTTTATTTGGGGTAGATATTAACTCTAATTCTGTGAAAATATGTCAGTTGCGGTTATGGGTTGAACTTTTGAAAAATGCTTATTATAAAACTCACCCCTAACAGAGGGGAATATGAGAGAATTGGAGACTTTACCTAATATTGATATTAATATTAAATGTGGTAATTCTTTAATTAGTCGTTTTTCTTTAGATAGTGATTTGCGACAAGCTTTAAATAAAAGTAAATACAGTATAGAAACTTATAGAAATGCTGTTAAAACCTATCGCAATGCTGAAAATAAAGAGCAAAAACGGGAAATGAAAAAATTGATTGCTGATATTAAGGGTAATTTTAAAATAACATTACAAGGAAGTGATCCAAATAAGACTAAATTAAGAAAGTTAGAGGGTCAGGTTGAGAATTTAGAGGGTCAAATTTTTTTGATTCCAGAAACTAAAGCTGAGAAAACAAAACGGGAGAAAAAAATTGCTAAGTTGAATAATGAAATTGATAAATTAAAGGTTGAGATTGAGGAAATAGAAAATGGTAGAATATATGAAAATGGTTTAGAATGGCGCTTTGAATTTCCTGAAGTATTAAATAATAATGGTGTTTTTATTGGTTTTGATGTAGTTATTGGAAATCCTCCTTATGGAGTAAAATTGAATCAAAATGAAAAAGATATTTTAAATGAAATATATGAATTTAACACGACTGAAACAGCAATTTTATTTATTAAAAAAGGAGTAGATTTATTACACAAGCATGGATACCAATCATATATAATTCCTAAATCATATACTTTCGCTTCTAATTATGAGAGAATTAGAGAATTAACGGTTGATAATTTAATTAGTTTAGTAGACTGCGGTAAAGTATGGCCAGATGTAAAACTGGAAGTATGTATTTTTATTTTAACAAAAATATCTAAAACAAAAAATTATAGTTCATATAAAGTTAAATTAGTTGATTATCAAGTGATATTTCAAGGTTATTTAGATAAAAAATTAGCGAAAATATTTAATTTCTTACCTAATGGATTAAGTANGGAAGAAATCTTAATAGGTATAAAAATTTTATCAACTGGTTTAACATTAAATGATATATCTACAAATCAAAGAGGTGCTATGGTCCAGGAATTGCTTTCTGAACAAGGAGATAGAAATGTTATTGGTGGTGCGGAAATACAAAAATATGGGATTACAGGGATTAAAGGTAGGGTTTATTTACAAGATATTCATGACCAAAAAGCATTTATTAATCCAAATTCATTGTTAGTACAAAATATAATTGCTCATATTGAAAATCCCTACAATCATATTAAAATAACTGGAATTATTCCTGATAACAATGATTATATTTTAGTGGATACTATTAATCAAATTACTTTAAATCAAAATCAAAATTTAACTTCTGAGTTGATTTGGAGTATTTTACATTCTACTTTAATTAATTGGTATATTTATAGATTTATTTTTGCTAAAGCTAATAGAACCATGCACTTTGATAATACAACAACTTCTAAAATACCTATTCCTAAAGATATGAATTTGGATATACAAAACCTGTTATGTGAATTAGTTGCTCAAATTCTCTCCGCTAAAAAATCAAATCCAAAAGCAGATACAACCGCATTAGAAACAAAAATAGATCAACTAGTTTATCAACTTTACAACTTAACACCAGAAGAGATAAAAATCATAGAAGGATAAACACCAAAAAATTTTAGATTCCCGACCTCTTAGATTAATTTATCATTTATTGATAAGATAAAAAAGAAGTCAGAAATCCTATTTTTATTCCTAACGCACCTCATTTAAACTTTCAATTTGCTTGGTAAACATCTCTGTAAATAAACTCATTACCGTCCGTTCTTCACGAACTTTAATATTAGCAGTAATAGACATCCCTGATTGTAAAGATATCTTTCTATCTTGATTAGCAAGATTTAAATGTTGTTTATCTAACTTAACTGTGGCCGGAAATCTATAGAATTGATGGTTTTGGTCTGGAGGTAAAGCATCTGAAGCAATCTTAGTGACCTTACCTTTAATATCACCAAATTCACTAAAGGGAAAGGAGTCAATTCTTACATCTACNTTCATATCTTTCTTGACAAAACCAATATCTTTATTGGTAATAAAAACTTCCGCTGTTAGGTTTTCTTTGGGGACAATTTGTAGTAGTTTTTGTGTGGAATTAGCAACAAAACCAACATTTTTAGCTTGGAGATCAAAAATTATTCCCCCTACTGGAGCGCGAAGTTCTTGATATTTAACATTTAATTTTGTTTGGGATATTTTGCTATTAATATCTGCTAAACGCTGTTCATTGTCTAAAATTACCTTCATGAATTGACTATCAATTTCAGCAATGCGTTGTTTATTATTGCCTATTTTTTCCAAAATATCTTTACCGGAACTAGCCACTGTATTAGTTAATTGCTCTTTTCCTTTATCAATATCAAATTCTAGACGTTTTATTTCTTCCTGCAATTGTGAGATTTCTGCTGCGAGAGTTTGTACCTGTTGTTTCTGATTCAGATATTGAAGTTGGGAAATACCCCCTTCTTCAGCTAAGACTTTGATTTTAGCTAAAATACCGCTTTGAATGGCTAGACTATTGCGAGTATCTTGCAGTTTAAATTGAGTTTGAGAAAGTTGTTTTCTAGTTTTTTCAACTTCTAAATCTGCAGCTTTGGAACGAGATGCTAATTCTATTTTTGCAACTGCTAGTAGTTGTTCTTCGTCAATTCCTATTCTTGCTGTTCCCGATGAATTTCTCAATTGAGAACGTAATAATTCATTTGCTGCTACTAAGGAAGCGCGACTTTTGAGCAGAAAAGCTGATTCTCCTGGTAGTTTACTGCGTAAAAATTCTATTTCAGAATCTGTACCTATACTTGCTCCCATTAAGCGCCGATAGATATTGTTTTCTTGAATTAAAGCTATGCGAATTTTATTCAAAGAATTTAATTCTGCTAAGGTCGCAATAGACTCAAATGTTAATAACAATTGTCCTGGTTTTACTTCGTCTCCATCTTTTATATAAATTGATTTAACTACTCCATTAACAGGAGCTTGTACCTCTTTGACTGTTCCTTCTGGTTTTAATTGACCTGTTGCCGGAATTACTTGTTCAATTTTCGCTAAACAAGCCCAAATAATCCCAAAACACGCTAATCCCATGAGGGTAATCATAATAGTTCGAGACCAAACTGGGGATTGACGGAGAACTACAGAATGCTCGAACTTATCAAACTTGAAATCATTCTTAGGCTGTTTAGCAATGGTTTTAGGAGATTTTAATACTTTTGTGTCTCTATGAGAGCCATTACCATTACCATTGCCATTTCCGTTGGTACGATTACCATTAACTTGAGTCATAATAATTTGGAATTTGGGAGTTTAGATTGAATATTTAGTGGTGCGTAATTTCATCTTTAATTCACTTATCAGTTGCATTTGAGTTAAATAACTGACAGGGTTTAGCAATGCTAAACCTCTAGGAATAATTGACTACAAATTTACTTCCTGTTGTTGATAAAGGTAGAAATAATGACCTTTAGCTGCCATAAGTTCTTGATGACTACCTTGTTCTATCATTCTGCCGTTATCCATGACGACGATAGTGTCGGCACTACTAACAGTATTCAAACGGTGGGTAATGAAGAAGACGGTATTACCTTTAAAAGCACGAGCTAAGTTGAGACAAATTTGCCTTTCTGTAGGATAATCTAAGGCGCTGGTGGCCTCATCTAGAACTAATATTTTAGGTCTTTGTAACACAGAACGAGCGATCGCAATTCTCTGTCTTTGTCCACCAGAAAGGGCTGATCCTCTTTCCCCAACTCGTGTGTTATAACCATTTGGTAAGGTCATAATAAATTCATGGGCTACAGCAATTTGAGCAGCTTCAATAATCTCCTCTGTTGTGGCCTCAGGATTTGTTAAAGCAATATTTTCTTGAACTGTGCCATCAAATAAAAGTGTATCTTGGGGGACTACACCAATTTGTCGTCGCAGTGAATAAAGTTCAACTTTAGCAATATCGTAACCATCCACTAAAATTCTGCCAGATTCCGTATCATAAAGTCTGAGCAGTAATTTCATCATTGTACTTTTCCCTGAACCACTTTGTCCGACAATGCCCACAAATTTACCCGCAGTAAATTCGACGTTAACATTGCTGAGTTGTAGTGGTCCACTGGCAGCAAATCGGAAGGAAACATTTTCATATTTGACAGCACCGCTAACGGCAGGAAGGGGAATATTATTCCGGTCTACTTCTGCTTCCTGTGGTGTATCGACAATATCACTTAATCGTTCTAAAGATAAACCAGTTTCTTGGAAGTTTTGCCAGATTTGTGCCAGCCGCAATATGGGGGTGGTAACGTAACTAGAAATAATCCGAAAAGCGATTAATTCTCCTAATGTTAATTCTCCTTTTAAAACTAAATAAGATCCCACCCACAGAACTAATAAGCTACTAAGTTTACTCAGAAATTGACTGGTTGAGTTAGCTAATGTAGAAGTAAGAACAGTTTTAAAACCTGCCGCGACAAACTTAGCATATTTCTTTTGCCAAGAAAACCGGGAGCGTAATTCAATATTTTGGGCTTTAACTGTTTGAATACCTGACATAACCTCAACCAAATAAGACTGAGTTTCGGCATTACGTTCAGCTTTGGTTCTTAATTGTCTACTAACTGTAGGAGCAGCAATTAATGTCACTACTACAAACAGAGGAATTGTCCCCAAACCAACGAGGGTTAGCTGCCAACTGTAAAACAGCATAACAACTATATAAACAAGGGAAAATAGAGCATCTAACACCACTGTTAAAGCCGTACCCGTGAGAAACTGACGAATATTTTCTAATTCATTAATTCTGGTGGATAATTCACCCACTGGACGCTTATCAAAATACCGCAGTGGTAGACGCAGCAAGTGGTCAATAATTTGTGACCCCAAACTCATATCAATACGGTTCGTGGTATCTACAAATAAGTAGGTCCGTAATGTGGTTAACACTGCTTCAAACACACCTACCGCTAATAGTAATACNCCNAAAATATTCAGGGTACTAATACTGTTTTGAACGATGACTTTATCAATAATTAGCTGAATAACTAGAGGGTTAGCAAGGGCAGCTAATTGGACAAAGAAGGAAGCAATAAATACTTCTATTAGCACCCAGCGGTAACGCGATAAATAGGGAACAAACCACTCTAAACCAAAGCGTTCTTTAGGTGTTTCCTTTGTCGCGCTTAGTAATAAAACTCTAACTTGTGGTTGAAGATTAGCGTCATCAGTTTCTAATTCCTCTACTAATTGATTTATTTGGCAGTTAATAATACCTTGGGATGGTAAACCCAAAACTACTGTTTTCCCATCTATTGCATAGAGAACAGCAAAACTATCACGATAGCGAATTAATGCTGGTGTGGGAATCCGGTTAATAGAAACCGCAGGAACATCAACTAACTGAGATTTCAGTCCAATTAGTTCAGATAAATAAGCACAAACTTGAAAAGATATACTACCTTGACGCTGAATTTGGTCATTTAAAATCCGCCGAACTACTTCTTTCCGAAAGGGTATTTCTAAATGTTTGGATAACATTTGAAAACAAGCCAAAGGGGCTTCTAATTCTCCCTGTCCCCTGACAAATGGATAGTTTTTATTTTTTAATGACTTGTTTGATGTAGTTGGAGGAACAAATTCCTGATCTGGAGCGTAGGGAATTTCTAAATTAACCTTGCTATCTGATATAGTTTCTAATATTTCTGACTCTGTGGGAACACCATCCAGCAATAATAAATCATGAGCATTAATCCCCAATAAGCGAACAGGAGCTTTTCCTTTAACTTCAATTACTTCGTCTTCTAAACGAGAACCAGGTAGAAAATTATTCAGAGAACTGCGACCACTCACAAACCAAATCCGACTACTATCTAATTCTTTTAATGATGTTTTTCCCGGTGATAAATAATGAACTTTTGACTCTAATTGAGCTTGTTCGCTAATGTCTTTTAAGTTGTGATTCACTAAAGCTTTTTGTGCTACCTGTGAACTCAAAACATCAAATATTTCAATTAAATGACTCTGATTTTGACGCGCTTTCCCAAAAGCTGGATTCCGCGTGAGAAATTGTAAATAATCCGCCGCTTTCCAAGATAAACAGACCACCTCTGTAGAAGCGATCGCTGTTTCACAAGGAAGCTCACGTAACCAAGCAATCTCGCCAATTATTGCCCCTGGTTGTAGTTTTTTTAAGGTAATTGGTAAATGAGTTTGGGGATCATATCCTAACAGTCTGACATTACCTTGATAAAGAATTGCTATCCTTTCTGGTAGTTGTTCTTTGCCAATAATCTTTTGTCCTATGCGATAACGTAACGGCTGTAAAATTTCTGATGATAGGAATTTATTAATTTCCTCTTTCGATAATTGATCAAATCCTTCAATACTGGCAATAAAATCTTCAAAGGTACTCTGAATATAAGTCATATTGATCGAGTTAGTTATTTCACTTTGTATTGGCTAAAAGAGGCATATTTGGCAATTTATAGGCTCTTAATCTGACAATTTTGTTCTGTCATTTGTGTTTGTAACCACTGATTAAATCTCTCATTGAGCAACCGTTGTCGCATGGAACGATCTAGTTGGGCTGGTAGTATTTTTTCTAATCGGACAATTAAGATCACATTACCAATTTGAGTTGGTTGTGACAACTGTTGTGGTTGGCTTTTTAAAAGAATATTTACCAATGTTGGATGCAGGGATTGTAAATCTATTGGACCAATTAAGCCATCGGTTTGAGCTTCAGGTCCTTGGGCGTATTTCCGCGCTAATTCAGTAAAGGATTCTTCCCCCTCCTGAATACGGAAGTAAATTTCCTGAGCAATACCAATTTCTGAGGTGGTAATTAAGGAATAAATCACCCGATCTAACTGGCTTTTGCGTTGGAAAAAGTAGGAATTTAAGTCTCCTCCCCAGGTTTTCTCTTTGAACTTTTCCAGTTTTAATTGTCGTACCGCCATGGTTTTCAATTTTTGGAAACTTTCTCCCTGGGGTTCTAATCCCTGGTGTTGTTGTGCTAATTGTTCGCTGACCAGTTGTTCTTCCTCTGGAGTACAGACAATTTCTGCGATCGCTTCATCAATGAATATTTCCTTAATTAACAGCGGTAATAGCTGGTATTCCGACAATAACGATAGAATTTCTGTGGATGGGAAGATACGATCACCCAATTGTAAGACTCGGTTCATACTGCTTGTAATCAGGTTTGTCATCATTGTTAACTTCCATTGAAAAGATAATAGAACTAGATTGTCACCAAGTTATATTCTGGTTAAATTATACAATTTATTACAACTTTACCCTCCATTGGCTTCAGCGTAGTAGCTAAATACTAGTTACTTACCAATCGCCAAAAGTTGATTTTTTGAATTTGAGTGGTCAGAGTGTTGATATTTAGATATTATTGTACCAAAATACCATAAATTCATATATTTGTTATATCAAACTTCCTTTTCCCATGTAAAGCCTTACAAATCTGAACTCTTAATATTTCTCTATCAGCTAAGTTACACCCTAGGGAATAGGGCATAATTATTCAGTTATCGGCCTAGACTGGATAAGCCTTGATCTCAGTTATCGTCTACGCATCATTTATTAATTAATCTTCACAAATTAATCGAACCTGAAAAATAATTACAACACCCAATAGCCAAATACAGGACGAAAAATTATATAGGGGTAAATTTAATTTCTCGAAAAAGGTAAATATAGTCACTAAAATACAGCAGCAGAGTTAGGAGTCATTGAGTTATTGAAGGAACAATAAATTGATCTATTGATCTTCTAATTCAGTCTCCTAACTCATAAATTATCTCAATTAACGAAATTTGCCAGGATTTAGGCGACGAAGGCTTTCAGGTCTAGTATTAACTTTCATTTTTACCGTATTTCTCAGTTTTTCACCAGTACCACCATCTTGAGGATCAAGGTATGGTTTCAAGTTAACCCCACTTTTACTAGCAGTAACTTGATTCTTGCTACTACCTAAAAGAGTTTGTCCTAGCGTATATAAGCCATCTCTATCACCACTATTACGATTAGCATAGGTATTAACAGCAATAGTTTGTTGTCCACTATCAGCAGTAGTTAAATTTTGAAATACACTATTACGAATAGTATAAGGATCTTTACCACGAGGTACTGTCAAAACAATTCGACAATTAGGTTTAGCTTCAGTAGTAACACAGATAATATTTTCATTATTTTCTACAGCTATTTGTAGTTCTTGTAAACCATCAGGGCGATATGATTCTAAACGGGTAGCAATTGACTGACAACGTTTCCGAGCATCCCAACCCCCACCTAAACTTTGAGGTGCAGCCCAAGCAAAGTATTGTCCTGGTTGACTTTGGGGCTGATACATGACTGTAAACTGTCCATTATTAGATTGACAACTAAACCTGGCGTTATTGTCAACTGTGGTGGAATTTGGTACAGTTGTTGGTGAACCTCCCGATGGAACTGTAATAGATGAATCTGATGGAATTGTAGGAACAACAACTTCAGCAAAAGCCATACCACTACCAAAAAACAAGGGACAGCCAAGACTACTCAATAATAAAACTCGAAGTGATTGTAATAACACAAATATAACCTCTATGGAAAACAGATAAATGGCTAATACAGCTATTGACGGAGAATATATTTTTTTGATTCATTAAAACCTGTTTTTTATTTTTAGCATCCATAGCAAAAACCGCTACAGACTACAAAGAACTATCAGTAGCTTACAGCGGTTTTTCGATTAGGTTGTAACTCAACAAAAAAATAGGGTATCTAAACTAAGGTGGACTTGATCAGCAATCAATTAAATCTGATTTAAATTACGCTTTCCTTGTTTCTAATACTTACAAACATAACAACTTGGTCAGATTCAGGCGAAAACACTTTTA
>B570J29609_1000070_pt1 | contig 13577 bp, 15 predicted proteins | sample LakMenEpi30Jul09_FD_29609 | JGI IMG/M metagenome (IMG submission 29609) | reverse complement strand
GTAATTGCTACGGCTCTAACTGCATCTTTGTGGCCTTTCAAAGTGTGAATGCAAGTAGCTTTTTTGTTATCTAAATCTAAATGCCAGAACTTGAGGGTATGATCATCTGAACCAGAAATGGCCATTTTTCCGTCTGGAGTGATTGCTACGGCTGTTACCCAGGAGTCATGACCTTCTAAGGATAACACAGGTTTACCCGTTTCTGCATTCCACAATTTTAAAGTTTTATTACGAGAACCAGAAATGACTGTTTTCCCGTCTGGGGTAATTGCTACGGCTGTTATCCAGTCGTCATTTTCCCAATTATGAATTATCTTACCAGATTGCAAATCCCAGAGTTTCAAACTGTTATCTGAAGCACCAGAAACTGCCTTTTTACCATCTTCAGTGATAGATACTGAATTTACCCACTTTTCATGACCTGTGAAATTAGCCAATAAATTGCCATTTCTGAGACTGGCCGTAATTGGGCGCAACCAAACATTATGACTCTTAGATGCACTTTTTAAGAGATTCTTAATTGGTTGCTGAGGGAAACACTGTAATGTTCCCCATAATTGCGCTGCTAATTGGTTTTTGTCCTGCTTCAAAATATGGCTTGATAACTGAAGCGCACGTCTGACTAATTCCAGATTTGTGATTTCTTCTGGTTTAAGTCTATTGCTATTGTTTAGATCATCAATTAAAGTATAATCCATAATTAAAGATTCTATGCTCAAATCAGGATGTTGAATCTTGAGAAAAATAAAATCAAAATCCATGAGAGTATTATAGTATTGATCTGCATCTGCTATTAATACCCTCGCAGGAAATTCAGATAAATATAACTTGACAAATTCTAAATCTTTCGATTTTAATTTTGAGGCAATTTTACCCATATTATGCCATCTCCCTTAATAGATAATCAGCTATACTTTTTTTAACTTCTTTAAGGATTTTCCGTCCAGGATTTAACTCATCTTTGTCTTTTAAAAAATCCAAAAAGCTGCGGTGATAAATACTATATTGATAGTATTTTTTGTCGTCTTCTAAACTTTCTTTTTTGGTTAAATATTCCACCCAATCATTTAATACTACTCGTACTTCATACTCGTCTTGATCAAGAATTTCCGCAATCAACTTTGGAGAAACAATACCTATATCTACCAAGACATACAATATCTTGACTTTTATTTGATTAGCTTCTTCTTCCATTCCCATTCCTGACCAGTGAACTTGATAATAATCCTGAAGTCCTTCCGGTAATCTTTCTAGTTGCAAATCCCTATATTCACCCTTAGCAATTCCTGGTAAAATATAGCGCAAATACATGAAATTATTTTCACTTTTAGCTGCTACTATATCCACAAAGTGAACTTGATTAATATTGTGATCTTGAATCCATTGTCTCAGATTTTCTCCATATTCTTTATCCTTTTCTATGAATAAAGGAATATATTTTCTGACATCATCATTACTCAACTGAGTATATTGATCATTTCTCAAATCTAACTCATCTCTAGGAGTATCTGGAGATAAACTTAAACGTTTTGTTTCCAGATTATAGGGTCTTCTAGTTAATAAAAAATAGACTCCCTTTGGCAGATTTTGTGGTAGACTTAATAGATTATCACGTCCCTCTTGTTTTACCTCATCTAAAGCATCAATAACAATAATTAATGGGTCGTTGTTTTGAGTTAATTTCTCACTAACTTTTTGAATTAAGGCACTCAAATTATCGTTATCTGCATTTTGTAATGAATAACGATTAATCAATTGTTTACGAATACTGGCTAAAAACTGTTCTGGTGTATTCCGTCCATCTGCAAAAATGTTAAAATAACAAGGAAACCGATAGTCTTTAATCAATTTGGCTGCAATGGCACTTTTTCCCATACCAGCATCTCCAACTATGGTAAAATAACCCCTGTCCTTGTTCCTGAAAAATTCTCGAACTTTCTCAAATACAAACTCACGACCGGAAAATAAGCGAGTTTTTTCGGAAATTGTGGCTTTAAACTCTTTAGGGTAAACATCTAAGTCCCAGTCTGGATAGGGTAAATACTTATCAGATTTTGTGCGTTTAGCCACAGAAACAAAAATTTGACCAAATTGCTCTAATTCTGATGATATGTTAGTATTTGCTTGGATTATACTTTTGTTTAAATCAATATTTTCACTCAGGAAATTGCGAATACTAGTTACAAATTCAAAGGGAGAATTATTACTGTAAGCACGCCAAAAATCATCCTTAACTGTTTTTTGTTGTAACAGCTTCAAGATAGCTTCATGCTTGTAAACGCCATACTCTACAAGAGTATAAGCGTAAACTGTATCAACCTCATCCGGGATTTGTGTAGGATTTAGGTTTAATTTTTGTAGGACTTTGATAACGGTCTCATTTTTCTGAGCTTGTGTAATAATCAGTTGACGAGCTTGGGGCGCGTATTCAATAAGCTGGGAGACAACCGCGCTAAATTCTATTATCATAAGTTATGACCGCCGAGAATTCGCTGTTATACTTAGAGGCTGCTTTCAAAGTATTCACCATTTTTTTAGACATCCTCTCAGTATTAATATGACGGTTTACTATAAATTATGTCAAGATATAAATTACTGAATTATACCAGGGTAAATATTTTTACCCATTACCAATTACCCATTACCAAAGTAATAAATGTCTAAAAATTCTCCTGTTAATACTTATCAAACAAACAACTATTCTTCAGATAAATGGCAAGAAAGAATAGCACAAATAGCATATCGTTTTAATCACCAATATCAAAATCAAAAATTTGCTGTCCCCGAAGAAATAGAAGCAATGCCAATATTTCGGGAATGGATTAATGGTAGATTAAATGATAGAATAGTTTCACCATTTTGGGAAATTGCTCAACCTCAAAAAAATCAACATTGTTTAGATATTGGTTGCGGTTTTAGCTTTTTAATCTATCCTTGGAGAGATTGGCAAGCATTCTTTTATGGACAAGAAATTAGTAATATAGCTAAAGATACTCTTAATTCCCGTGGTTCACAATTAAATTCCAAACTGTTTAAAGGTGTAGAATTAGGACCATCTCACCATTTAAAATATCCAGAAGATCAATTTGATTTAGTAATTGCTACAGGATTTAGTTGCTATTTTCCTCTAGAATATTGGAATGCTGTTTTATTAGAAGTCAAACGAGTATTAAAACCAGGAGGACATTTTGTTTTTGATATTCTCAATTCAGAACAACCTTTAGCAGAAGATTGGGCTGTACTGGAAACTTATTTAGGTGCGGAGGTGTTTCTTGAACCGATTTCAAAATGGGAAAAAATAATTAAAGCTGGAGGTGCTAAAATTGTTAAACAGCAATTAGGAGAATTATTTGAATTGTACCGGGTCCGGTTTTAAAAAAATTATCGGCCAGTGACCTCTTAAAGCTGTATTATTTGGAAGTATTATTTTATCAAAAACTTGGTACCCAATATCAGCAATGATTATCCGTCACGCTACAGAAAGCGACCTACCCGCTATTGTCGCTATTTACAATGCTGCTGTTCCTAGTCGTATGGCCACCGCTGATTTAGAACCCGTATCTGTGGAAAGTCGTCTCGCTTGGTTTAAAGGACGAGTCCCCTCCCAACGTCCCCTATGGGTAATTGAAACAGACAGGGTAATTGCTGGATGGTTGAGTTTTCAATCATTCTATGGTAGACCAGCTTACTATTCTACAGCGGAAATCAGTATTTACATTTCCCCAAAATTTCAAGGACAGGGTTTAGGAAAACAACTTTTAGAAAAAGCCATTGAGGAAAGTCCAAACTTAGGTTTAAAGTCGTTAGTTGGTTTCATTTTCGCCCATAATCAACCTAGTTTAAAGTTATTTGCTTGGTTTGGTTTTCAAGTTTGGGGAAACTTACCAAAAATTGCTGATTTGGACGGAGTGGAAAGGGATTTAATGATTTTAGGTTTGCGTGTGGTGTAGGGAAGAAATCAGAAATAGGGAATGTGGAAAGCCATTTTTCCTAATTATACCATAGAGTTGCACAAAAAAGCGATCGCATTTTTAATTGTATATTTAATTAAAGTTTAGTTAAACTTTATCCCTGATAAAGTAAATTTTTAATAACTATTCTAAATTACTAAACCACCAAGGGTCTTTATGAGAGTTAGTTTTTGTCAAAAATGCTTTTTTTCGTAAGAAGCGATTTAAACCTATTGTACCAATACGTGAACCTCCCAGTCCAGAAAATTTAAAAGCATTTCTATCTCCCTCATTAATTAATGAAGTTAATCCTGCGTCATTAATATTAATCACACCAACCTCTATTTTATTAGCAACTTCCATAGCTAGTTCTTCTGATTCCGCAAATACAGCCGCACTAAGTCCATAAATAGAATCATTAGCTAAATTGATAGCTTCCTCAATATTAGCAAAAGACATCACAGGCATAATTGGTCCAAAGGTTTCTTCAGACATGATTTTCATAGAATGGTTAACTTCAGTCATAACCGTAGGACGACACCACCAACCTCCACCTAATTCTTCCACTTTACCACCACAGTGAATTACTGCCCCTTTGGAAATAGCATCTTGTAAATGATCATTAATAATAGCAGCTTGTTTTTCAGAAATAATCGGACCAATTTCACCACTTTCAATAGTTGGGTATGCTAGACTTAATTGATGAGCTTTAGTAATCAATTGATGATAAAACTCTTCAAAAATAGATTCAGCAACATAAATTCTTTCAATTGCTGAACATGACTGTCCTGTATTAGCTACAGAGGCATACAAAATTGCTGAAGTTGCTAAATCTAAATCTGCTGATTCCAAAACAATAGCTGGGTCCTTTCCACCCAATTCTAAAAAAGCGGGAATAAAATTAATTGCCGCATTTTCAGCTACTAAACGCCCAGTTTCTAGACTCCCTGTAAAACAAATTAAATCTACATCTTCAATTAAAGCTGCACCTGTTTGTCCTGCTCCTTCCACAAAATTTAACACATCTCGTAATTGTGGAATAGTATTCAGAGTCATCATTAAAGGAGCAACAAACCGAGGAGTAATTTCACTGGGTTTAACTATCACCGCACAACCAGCTAATAAAGCAGGAATTGTATCAACTGTAGACAAAGATAGAGGAAAATTCCAAGGACTAATTACCCCAACAAGACCATAAGGAACAGCAGTTTGTTGTAAAGAAATAAAAGGAATAGATGTATTTTTAGCAGTATTTTGTAATAATTGGGGAACAATATTACACCATTTATCAATATTAGCCAGAAATGAATCTATTTCTAAAACTGATGTTGATAATCTACCCGTATCACTAACCAAAGCTTCTGTTAATTGGGTTCGGTCTGATAATATAGCTTGTTTCCATGCCTTTAAAGCGGCAATTCTCTCCTCAATAGCTAATTTTTGCCAGATAGTTTGCCCCCTCCGCAGACGGTGACATTGCTGGGAAAGTAATTTTGGTGGGGGAGGAACAATAACATAATCAAATTTACCCGTGCGGGGATTGCGAACTTCAATTGGTTTGCTCATTTGTGATGAATTTAAATGTAAACTTAAAAGGAGTGTCAAAAAGAAAATTGATTTATGACGACCACCATCAAGACTACGCCAGATTTGGCCTCCCGTTTCGTCAATGGGATCTTGGCTATTAAACCCCTAGCCAATCTTGCCAAAAATCAAGCCAGAAAGATGATAATTAAACGCGCCCACAATATAGGTGTATCCTGGACAGAGGAAATTGAGCAACTGCAAGAGCGTGATTGGACAAATGATTTGGCTACAGTAGAAAATCCCCAGATTAATTATCCAGAATACTATTTGCGGCCATTTCATGCCTACGACGGGGGAAATTTAAGTTGGCAAGCGGCTTTTGAGTTAGAAGTAGCTGCTCAGTCTGTCCATGCCAGTATTTGGGGTCAACCAGCAGCCCAAGGTGATGCTAAACTACGTCAAAGTTATCACAATATTTTAACTGCCCAAATTTCTCCTCAACCACAAAATATACTAGACTTAGGGTGTGCTGTGGGATTAAGTACCTTTGCCTTGCAAGCAGTTTATCCCCAAGCCAAAATAACTGGTTTAGACTTATCTGCCTATTTTTTAGCTGTAGCTAATTATCGTAGTCAACAACATCAAGCCGAAATTCACTGGGTACATGGTCAAGGGGAATCTACAGGACTAGCAGATGCTTCCTTTGATTTAGTTTCCATTTTTCTGATGTTTCATGAATTACCCCAATCAGCCACTCACAGGATTTTTGCTGAAGTTAGACGTATTTTGCGCCCCGGTGGCCACCTAGCAATTATGGATATGAATCCCAAATCAGAAATTTACGCAAAACTGCCAACTTATATGTTGACGCTGCTCAAAAGCACCGAACCTTATTTAGATGAATATTTTAGTTTGGATATTGAACAGGCCTTAATTGAGGCAGGTTTCCTAACTCCTACTATTACTAGCAATAGTCCCCGCCATCGTACTATCATTGCTCAGGTGAGTGTCTAATTTATCTCTAGTCCTGTGGGCAGTTATTCCCCCCCTCCTGTTTTTGTGGTTTTACTACCGCAGAACCCCTGCTGCCCCACCCCTGTTAAATTTACTAGTTTTGTTCATTATTGGCGCTATATCTGGTTTTTTGGCTCTTGGCCTAGAATCGGTTATGGAAACTATTGCTAACCGGGTTTTAGACTGGCAACAGATACAGCGTCATTTTTCTGGTATCGTTTTTCGGCAAATATTAGCGATAGCTCCCATTGAAGAAGGTTGTAAATTCCTAGCTGTGATTCTTACCCTGTGCTATTTACAACGTCATTATCATCTACGAGCTACTACAGTTTTTCTGTTTACCATAGCGGTAGCTTTAGGGTTCACAGCCGAAGAAACCTGGATTTATCTATCTCATGGCACATCTTCAATTCTAGAACGCAGTATTGGTACTCCAGTCCATGGGATGTTTTCTGCCCCTTGGGGATACGCTTTAGCAATATCTATTTCTGCCCGTGGAAGGTTTAACCAGAATCGGAATTTGATTTTTACAGCTTGGTTAAATTCTGTTTTTTCTCATGCTTTAGTTAATGTTTTATCTATTTCTAGAGGATTTACCCAACCATTATGTTTATCTTTGTTATTGTGGATGTTTTGGCGATTAGAACGACTGCTAGGAAAACTCCAAGGTAAAGACCCTTTATTATTAATTTCTGGTTACACATCCTCCGCGCGAACTAGGCAAAAGGGTTTAGTATTAATAATACTAATACTGGGTGGAAATGCTCTATTTGGATTATTGATTCTAGCTAGAAAAATTAGTCCTTTGCGGTGGAAACTTTGGTTTGAGCCGACAATTTTCTGGTTTATATTTCAGGAAATATTATTCAATTTTGGGTTAGGATTTTTAGCTTGGTTAATTTATCGCTATTTACGCAGTTTAGCCCGTCGGCGGCATTTTTTTAAATGATCATTCATCCAATCGTTGAAATTCTTCTAGTTGTACCTTTTTCTGTTGATATATATGGGTTGGTAGTTCTCCTCCTATCCCTCGACGCATCTGATACCAACTCATCTTTAGTATTTTAATATTCTCTGAATTGTTTTCTTGCTTGATATAATTCCCCATTCTTCTTTCACCTTTTGCGCTACCTGTTTTAACTGTCTTGGTTCTTGTTTTACAAATTCTCTAATTTTTTCTTTTTGCTCTGTATTAAATTTTGATTTACATCCCCTACCTGGTTTATTATACAATCCCATCATACTATCTAATTCCCATCTATCGAACCAGTTATAAATTGTTTTATAACTTACTTGAAAAATTTTCATAAGTTCTTCGACTTTTACCCCTTGATTCGCTAGTAATAGACAACGCGCTCTTTGACGAACTTGATGATGTCGACTTCGGCGATAAATTCGCTCTAGCAATTTGGCTGAAAGAGGATTGATTTCTCGAATAAATATCATTTTAATTAGAATTAATATAACTACTCTTGTATCTTAATATATTATGTTATTTATTTGTGTAATTAATTCTGTCCAGGTACTTACGAACTTGGTACGATTTTTTAAGAGAGTTTTCTGTTTAGTGCTAAACCAAGCCAGAGGTATTGATTTTTCGTCATTTTAAAAAGCCCGTGACGAGGATTGAACTCGTGACCTCACCCTTACCAAGGGTGTGCTCTACCACTGAGCCACACGGGCGAAAATTAAACTAAAATTAAGATGCATAACTGCCGTGTATCTACCAGTACACAGCAATTATCATTCCTAACATCTGCGGGATATGGGCCGAGCTGGATTTGAACCAGCGTAGGCGTAAACCAACGGATTTACAGTCCGTCTCCATTAACCACTCGGACATCGACCCGTTTTTGCCCCACATTCAACTATAATAGCAGCAGGTTTTAAGTTTGGCAAGGGGTTAGAGAAAATATTTTTTGATTAAGTCAACCTTATGCTCTCAGCTAGTTTTCCGGGTTTGCTGTCTATAAAATTCTCCGATATGTGTCAAAACCGCATACACTTTCTGTGAATTAATTTCACAAAGGGAGTTGACTGTGACTAAGTTTTTATTTGTCACCGATTTAGATCATACATTTGTGGGCGATGATCAGGCATTATGGTTATTGAGCGATCGCTTGCAACAGCATCGTCAAGAATATGGGACAAAGATAGTTTACTCCACAGGGCGATCGCCTGTCCTCTATCGACAACTGCAACGGGAGAAAAATCTGTTTTTACCTGATGCTTTGGTTCTTTCTGTGGGTACGGAAATATATTTGGATGGTAGTGAAAATTATGATCTAGAATGGTCAAGCATTCTTTCTCAAGGTTGGGATAGGGAAAAAATCCTATCTATTACTAAGCAGTTCCCAGAATTAGAGCCACAACCGGACACAGAACAACGTCCTTTTAAGGTGAGTTTTTTTCTGAAAGGGGAACTATCTGGTATCTTACCACGACTTGAGGCCGAGTTGCAAAAATCTCAACTCAATGTAAAGTTAATTTATAGTAGTGAAATTGACCTTGACATTTTACCCTATACCAGCGATAAAGGTCAAGCAATGCGGTTTTTGCGACTCAAGTGGAAATTTGCAGTGGAGCAGACTGTTGTTTGTGGCGATTCGGGTAATGATATTGCTTTATTTGCTATCGGTGAGGAACGGGGAATTATTGTGGGGAATGCTCGTCCAGAGTTGCTTCAATGGTATTATCAACATCCNGCGNACTACCGTTACCTCGCTCAAAACCGTTGTGCTGCTGGAATTATGGAAGGTTTAAAATATTTTGGTTTTCTAAAATGATTAGTTATCTTAAAGGTATCGTTGCGGGTATTCAAGCTATTACTCCTAATCGTGTCATCTTGACTTTAGAAGTCAATGGTACGGGATATGATTTGCAAATTCCCCAACGCTTGTCCAAGCAGTTAACCTCAACTGGGGATGTGATCCAAATTTTTACCCATTATCAGATTCGGGAAGAAGTACCCATGCTTTATGGTTTTTCTTCTCCTTCTGAACGGGATTTATTTCGCCATTTGCTCAGTGTTAGCGGTATTGGTGCTGCTTTGGCGATCGCTCTCTTGGATACAATGGAATTACCAGAGTTAGTCCAAGCTATTGTCGCTGCTAATGTGCAAATGCTGATTCAAGCTCCAGGAGTGGGCAAGAAAACCGCTGAACGCATCTGTTTAGAACTCAAGAGTAAATTGATTGAATGGCGTAAATCGGCGGGCTTCTTCGTGGCTACAGGTGGACCTGCACCGGGAATGTTAGAAGAGGTGCAAATGACTCTCTTTGCTTTGGGATATACTGCCCATGAAGTCAGTCACGCTTTGCACACAGTTAGCGAAAATATTGGTTTACCTAAAAATGCTTATGTGGAAGATTGGATTAGACAAGCGATCGCTTATCTTAGTAGCACTGAAGTAGAGTGTTCCTAATTCATGATCAATAATAATCCCTATGCTTGGATAAATGAATCTCTCGCCACTATTCATCGGGCTGACTGGTATCGTTGCGTGCAAACTATTCACAGCCGACCTGGTGCAACTGTGGTCTTATCTGGGCAAGAGGTTATTAATTTTGCCAGTAATGATTACTTAGGACTAGCAGGAGATGAACGCTTAAAAACAGCCGCCATTACTGCTGTTCAACAATTCGGCACTGGCAGTACAGGTTCTAGATTACTCAGTGGGCATCGGGAAATACACAGAGAATTGGAACAGGGAATTGCATCTACTAAACAAACAGAAGAGGCATTAGTATTCAGTTCTGGTTATTTGGCAAATTTAGGGACAATTGCGGCTATAGTTGGTAAAAGAGACTTAATTTTATCTGATGAATATAATCATTCCAGCTTAAAAAAGGGGGCAATTCTCAGCGGTGCGACTGTGGTGGAATATCCGCATTGTAATACTGCAGCACTATTGCAAAATTTACAACAATACCGAAAGAATCATCGACGCTGTTTAATGATTACTGATAGTGTATTTAGCATGGATGGTGATTTATGTCCATTACCCCAATTGCTAGATTTAGCTGAAGAATTTAGTTGTATGCTGCTTTTAGATGAAGCTCATGCTACGGGAGTAATGGGAGATACTGGCGCTGGCTGTGTAGAACATTTTGGGTGTACAGGGAGGGAACTAATTCAAATTGGCACATTAAGTAAAGCCTTGGGGAGTTTAGGCGGATATGTAGCCGGAAGTAGCTCCCTGATTGACTTTTTACGCAATCGCGCGCCCAGTTGGATTTATACCACCGCCCTTTCTCCCGCAGACACAGCAGCAGCTTTAGCAGCCGTGAAAATAGTGCGAGAAGAACCGGAAAGGCGATCGCAACTGTGGCAAAATGTCAATTATTTAAAACAATTAATTACAGAGAATTTACCTAATTTAAAGTTATTCCCCACAGAATCGCCGATATTATGTTTTCAATTATCTAGTGCAGCAGCAGCATTGAGAGCGGGAAAGCATTTGCGAGAATCAGGAATTTTTGCCCCAGCTATTCGTCCCCCCACGGTTAGTACCAGCCGCATTAGAATATCTGTAATGGCTACCCATGAGTTAGGACATATTCAGAAATTGGTAGAAGTTATTAAAAGTATAGAAGAATTAGACCATAAGGTTTAAAATTTAGGTAATAAATCAGCTTGTTTACAAATTGCATTGGCAGTAATGCGATGCCTACGGCGAGCGCAGCTATCAATTGCACGATGTCTTTTGACGGGAATGGTTTTTACATCATTAGTATAAATAGAATGATTGCCACCTTCCCGCAATAAATAAAATCCATTTTCTTCCAAATACTTAATTAAATCTTTTCGTTTTACGGACATGATTATACTTCTACAGGAATTTGTTCAAGTAAAGAGTTTCCTGTGGGAATTTCTTTATTTTGCTGATGATAGGCAAGAATCATTTCTTTGAGTGCATCTTGTAACATAGCTCTACAGATTTCTAGTGTTTCTCCTTCGGTAATGATTTCTTGCCATTCAATCAGTTGTCCCATATATCCACTATTTATTTTGGTATATTTTGCGGTGTATGTAGTTAGCATAAGANATTAATCAAGAGTATTTTCTAAATTATAACTTTTTTTGAGCGATAGCGAAGCGCGACCTAGATATGATAAGCGCAATTCGGAAAAACCTTCCCGCGCATTTGTTCCGGTGGTGCATATCCCGGCGTTCCTGTAATCGTCCCCACTCTAGTTAGAACACTTCCCCCAACTTCCTTAGAAACTCCAAAATCAATTAGGAATAAAGCACCAGTTTGAGAACTTCTAATAATATTTTCTGGTTTAATATCTCTATGAATAACTTTGTTATCATGAACAAATTGTAAAATAGGTAATAATTCAACTTAGTTTATTTATAATAGCTCAACGGTGTACTAAAGTGACAAGTCAAATTAATACAATGTAATATTTGTATCTGGTTATTAATCTACTCCCTTCCCAGTGAAAGATCATCTATCTTCTTTTCTTCTTCCTTCGTGTTCTTCGTGTCTTCGTGGTTTATTTAATCGGTATTCTTCTTAGGTGATAAAATTCCAGTTCTCATCCTGTTCATCCTTTAATCCTGGATATCCTGATTCTGACAATTTGTATAAATAGCAACTTACATTAGATATTTTTGGCACAATTGCCGAAAGTCTTCACCCCGCATTTCAAAGTTAGGATATTGATCAAAACTAGCGCAAGCTGGAGATAGTAATACTACTGAGGCTTGATGTTTTTTAGCTAATTCCGCAGACATAGATACAGCATTTTCCATTGTTTCGACTATGTGATAATTACTATATCCCACCTCTTGCAGACGTTTAGAAAATGCTGGTGCTGCATTACCTATAAGTAAGACGGCGGCGGCTTTGGCTTGAATTTGTGCCAACCAGGCGGTATCATCTCCCGCTTTAGCTTCACCACCAGCAATTAAAATGGCGGGGCTTTGCACAGATGCTAAACCTACTTCGGCCGCGTCGTAATTGGTGGCTTTGCTATCGTTAATAAAATCAATGCCTTGCCAATTGCAGATATGTTCTAAACGATGGGGAACACCAGGAAATTCACGGACAGCTTGAGAAATTGCGGTAATATCTATACCTGCTAATCTAGCAGCAGCGACAGACATGAGGAGATTTTGCTGGTTATGTTCCCCGACCATTCGCAATGCAGATATCTCTATAATGGCTTGGGGTGTGGCGGGAATTTTTAATTTTTTCCATTACCCAGCCATTTTCTACATAAAAGCCTTTTTCACCTATTAGGAATTTTTCACCTTTAACACTTGTCCAATAGGCATTTGGCCAATGATTTAATCCTAATTTGCTCAAATAAGCATCATCACCATTAAATATTTGAATTTGGGAATTGTGCAATAATTTGGCTTTGATATTATAGTAATTTTCTAATGTTTTGTGCCGGGCTAAATGATCTGGTGTGAAAGTTGTCCAAATGCCAATGCGAGGTGCTAAAGTTACAGAAGATTCGATTTGATAACTACTAATTTCGCCAATTATCCAATCTGGTTTTTTCCTAGATAAAGCAACTTCACAGGCAGCATAACCAATATTACCACAGGCGGGGGCGTTTAATCCTGCGGTTTGGAAAATAGCGGCTGTTAAGGCTGTGGTAGTGGTTTTACCATTTGTACCGGTGATTCCTACCCAGGGGATATCTTGTAAATGTCGCCAAGCTAGTTCCATTTCGCCAATAGTTTCTATGCCCAATTCTCGCGCTTTGGCTAAAATAGGAATATCCCAAGGAACTCCGGGACTGACAATTATTAACTTGGATATATCAGAATTGGTAAATTCTGGCGTGTTTCCTAGTTTGACGGCAATGTGTTCGCTGGCGAGTTGTTGTTGTTGTTCGAGGAGGGTTGGGGAGGTGCTACTATCGCAAAGTTCTACCTCCCAGCCTTCCTGTTTCAACAATCTTGCCGCAGCAACACCGGATTTTCCGAATCCAATAATTAACGCTTCTGGCATTGACTGTATATCATCCCTGGTTAAGCCTCACTATATTAGCGTTAATTGGCAGCAATTACACAACTTTTTGTTGCTTTTGACTACAAATTTTTGACTATCGCGCCAAAGTCAGC
>B570J29609_1000069_pt1 | contig 13586 bp, 15 predicted proteins | sample LakMenEpi30Jul09_FD_29609 | JGI IMG/M metagenome (IMG submission 29609) | reverse complement strand
TAAGTGCAGCAAGAACGANTTGCTAAGGANCAAGAACGACTTGCTAAGGAGCAAGAACGACTTGCAAAAGAAACTGCCCAACAAGAAGCGAATCAAGAACGACTTGCAAAAGAAACTGCCTTAAAACGCTTGGAAGAGTTAGAAAAACGCCTTCGAGATGCAGGTATTTCCGACTAACTTCCATTGAGATCCCCGACTTATTAAAGAAGTCAGGGATCTTTGATCGCTCAACTTGTACAATAGAAAATAGATTGTTGCGAATTGTATAGTTAAGGATTATAGCTGTCATGGCTGCCGCCGTTCTCATCGAAAATCTAAAAAAATCCTACGGTAATGTAATCGCAGTCCAGGATATCTCCTTTCAAGTGCAACCAGGAGAAATATTTGGACTCCTAGGACCAAACGGAGCGGGAAAAACAACCACTCTCCGGGCTTTGTGTACCCTGACAACCCCTGATACTGGCAAAATTGAAATTTCAGGCATTTCTGTACTAGATCACCCCAAATTAGCCCGTCAAAGGCTGGGTTATGTAGCCCAGGAAGTAGCCTTAGATAAAGTCCTGACTGGTCGGGAGTTACTACAATTACAGGCCGCTCTGTATCATCTTCCAGGTGCGCTAATCAAACAGCGAATTAATACTATTCTCGATTTACTGGGTTTACAAGAATACGCAGATAAAAAAACCGGCACTTATTCCGGTGGTTTACGTAAACGCTTAGACTTAGCCGCAGGTTTACTCCATGCACCGGATGTGTTAGTATTAGACGAACCCACCGTAGGCTTAGATATTGAAAGTCGAGTGATAGTCTGGAATTTCCTGCGTCAATTGCGGGCCGCGGGAACTACTGTGGTAATTACTAGCCATTATTTAGAAGAAGTTGACGCTTTAGCTGATAGAGTGGCAATCATTGATAGAGGTTTGGTTATTGCTAATGGTACACCTTCTCAGTTAAAAGATCAAGTAGGTGGCGATCGCATCACTTTAAGAATCCGCGAATTTTCACCTCCAGAAGAAGCCGAAACCGCTAAAAACCTCTTAGCAGCTTTACCTTTTGTGCAAGAAATCATCATCAATAGCGCCCAGGGTAACTCCCTAAATTTGGTAGTTACACCGCAAAATGACGTTTTAATCACGATTCAGCAAGTATTAAATAATGCCAATTTACCAATTTTTGGTATCGCCCAATCTCGTCCAAGTTTAGATGATGTTTACCTAGCAGCAACCGGAAAAACCCTAATGGACGCGGAATTAGCTGCTGTAGCCAATCGTGATCCTAAAACTGAGAAAAAGCAGAATATGAGATAGCAATAAACAGGGAATAGTATAATGTAGGGTGCATTTTCCCGTTCCCATACTCCGTATGGGAAAATTCTAGAAGGTTTGTACTAATTTTAATTCTAGAGGCAAAATTAACTTTTTCTTATTTAAACCTTAACTTCTTTAGTCCTCACTAAGTATTATATTCACTTTTTCCTGCAAAATCAAAACTCTCCCCAAGGGCCTGAGAATTAAAAGGTTTGGGGGGATTACTTTTTATAAATTCCTGAACTTACGAGTAAATCCTGTGATTAGTCAACCCCTCTCATATTCAAGTAATATACATTACTCTCGCGCCGTTCATCTCAGTCATCTAATTGATACAGATATACCCAGATGGATAGGTGATCCTCCCGTAGAATTTACCAGTGTTGCAGAACTTAAAAATGATGGTTATTACTTACGACGCTTTTCTTTAGGAGAACATAGCGCCACTCATATTAATGCTCCCAATAGTTTTTACGCAGACTGTGCAAGTGTTGATCAGTACCCAGCGGCATCATTAATATTACCTGCTATAGTTATCAATATTTGCGAACAAGCTGCAGCCAATTCCGATTATGTTTTGACAATTAGTGATATCCAAGCTTGGGAAAATGAATTTGGGGAAATTACCGCAGGTAGTTTAGTAATACTATATACTGGTTGGCAAGAAAAATGGTTAAATCACAAGGCCTTCTTTGGACAAGACACAGCCGGAAAAATGCACTTTCCCGGTTTTGGCTCTCAGGCAACTGAGTTTCTAATTACACATAGACATATTGCTGGCTTGGGTATTGATACTCATGGTGTAGATTCGGGACAGGACAGCAATTTTACCATTAATCGTTTGCTGTTAGAGCGAGGGCTAATTGTTCTAGAAAATCTCACCAATTTAGATCAATTACCACCCCAACATACTACTGTAATCATAGGAGTTATCAGATTAAAGGGTGGTTCTGGTTCTCCCGCTGCGGTAATGGCATTGTTTTAAATTTTTACTTTTCCGCGATTTTCATCAACCCCCTTAACTGATCATCAATAATACCAAATATCAAGATTGACATACTCACCGACCTGAAGGTGCGGTGATTCTTGACGCTTCACTGACTGACGCTACCGAAGTAGTCTTACTCTGTCTCTGCGCCCGTTTAAAGTCTCCCAATGCCATAAGGCGACTATGACCAAATTTTAACATAAAGCCGCCCTGGAAGGACGGGGCTTGTGTCCCGTCTTTTCGGTCAATTACATACCACCCGGCGCGGACTTCTATTCCTCCCTGCCCTAGATCAGGGANCTTAGCACTAAAGAACAAAAAGTATAATACTCCTAAAATAGCCCAGCTAAAANAGNAAAANATTGTTAGCANNGACTTAGAAGGATATGAACTGCTGTAAGATCTACTCATAAGGATTAACTAAGTAAATGCTCTCACAATATATCTGAATATCGTATCTATTTTGTTTCTAATTTGACCTTGACCTCCTAATTATTTGCAGTTGGTGACTGAAAATTAGAAAATTTTTAATTTCCTCTTGTCTTTTCTGAAAATTTCAGTTATAATGATAAAGGCTTCATGGGTACGTAGCTCAGTTGGATAGAGCATCCGCCTTCTAAGCGGACGGTCACAGGTTCGAGCCCTGTCGTACCCATTAAAATTCACTTCCTCCCAGATAAATTCGTGGGTGGTCTATCCTTACTCCAAGCCCACCAGGCATAATCGCAATGACAATGATAAAATTCTTGCCAATAACGACCACGATTTGCGGAGGTGACGGGCGATCGCCTATTTATCCACACACCAACAGCTTCTCGACTAGTAGCGTGGCATTGGGGACAATGAAATTGGTGGGCGTGTACCGCTTGATTAGTCCATTCTGGCGGATTGGGATCAAAAGCGTCCATCTGAATATAAAGTGTAATCTTAGTAGTCATTGAATATACACGATTATGGCNAANAATGGATGTTATGGAACCAAATATTGAAATTCGTCGTTTGTTAGACTTAATGCCCGCTTCTGGGCGAATGATGACTAAAATCGTCAGTAAACCAGAACAAAAACAGGTAATAGATGCGGCTTTTCCCCTGCCCCTGAGCCAAGCCAGACCAATATATATTAATTTTGATTTATGGAGACGATTACCAAAACCCCAACGGGATTTACTCCTATTGCAGAGGGTTTGCTGGTTAACGGGGGTAAAATGGTTACAACCTCATATTTATCAAGGTGTGGTGTTAGCGGGGCTTGTAGGCGGAATTATAGAGGCAGTCCAATCTGATGTGGTAGGTGTGGTGATAGCTGGGGGATTAAGTGCTGTAGCAGCCATACGGATTTGGCGAATCAATAAATCCCAGGAGTCGGAATTAACTGCTGATACGGCGGCTATTCGTGTCGCCCAAAGACGAGGTTATTCAGAAACTGAAGCTGCCCAACATTTATTAACGGCTATTGAAGCGGTAGGAACAATAGAAGGGCGTTCTGGTTTAAATTTTAGTGAATTAATTCGTTGTCAAAATTTAAAAGTAATTGCTGGTTTATCACAAGTTGGTATTCCTAGAAATTATGAATAGATTTACAGCGAAATGCGGAAAAATTGAGGTTTCTATTATTTTACCCAAGTTCTTTTTGATTTAGGAATTACAAGTTATGAATGACAACTTTTCTCGGATGAATGGGATACAATCGCCGATTATTCCCGTTGTGGGAGAATTAATTAAAAACTCTCCTGGGACAATTTCTCTGGGACAAGGTGTGGTTCATTATCAACCACCATTAACAGCGATAGAACTATTAACAAAATTCCTTTCTGACCCCAAAAATCATCTTTATCAATCTGTCGTGGGAATTCCTGAATTATTAACAGCTTTAACGGTAAAGTTATCAATATTTAATGGTATTGATATTAACGAAGAAAACGCTATTGTGGTGACAGCGGGTAGCAATATGGGGTTTATAAATGCTATTTTAGCAATTACGTCTCCCGGTGATGAGATTATTTTGAATATTCCCTACTATTTTAATCATGAAATGGCGATTAAAATGGCAGGTTGTCATCCAGTATTAGTGGCGACAGATGCAAATTATCAATTAATTCCTCAAGCTATAGCCGCAGCAATTACTAATAAAACCCGGGCAGTGGTGACGATTTCTCCCAATAATCCCACGGGTGTTGTTTATTCTGAAACTGCTTTACGTCAAGTTAATGAAATTTGTCGAGATAGGGGAATTTATCATATTAGTGATGAGGCTTATGAATATTTTACATACAACGATGTAAAACATATTTCTCCGGGGTCATTTGCGGGCAGTAATCAATATACAATTTCTCTTTATAGTTTATCAAAAGCTTATGGTTTTGCAAGTTGGAGAATTGGTTATATGGTAATTCCTGAGCATTTATTAACTGCTGTAAAAAAAGTTCAAGATACTATTTTAATTTGTCCTCCGGTGGTTTCTCAATATGCAGCTTTGGGAGCATTACAAGCAAAAGATGATTATTTAAAAGATCATATTGCGACAATTGCTCAAGTTAGAGAAATAGTAATTAATGCACTACAATCTCTAAAAGATTTATGTACTATTACCACGGCTAATGGAGCATTTTACTTTTTTTTAAAAGTACATAAAAACATGAATGATTTAGAATTGGTGAAACAACTGATTCAAGAATATAAAATAGCGGTAATTCCTGGAATAACCTTTGGTATGGAAAATGGCTGTTATTTGCGGGTTGCTTATGGTGCATTACAAGCAGATACAGCCACAGCAGGTATAGAAAGATTNGTCAAAGGGTTGCAAAGTATCCTATTATAACTACATCACAAAAATTAACACCTGTATTTCCTCCATGAATCAAATAGTTTGGATAGCAAGACACGCTAACCGCCTTGACTTTGTAAATCCTGATTGGTTTCTGACCGCCCAAAGACGATATGATCCACCTTTATCGGATGATGGGATGGTACAGGCGCAGCAATTAGGAAAACGACTAAANGGGAAAAAAATTGCCCATATTTTTGCTTCTCCCTTTTTGCGAACCATACAAACTGCGAATGCTGTTGCTGAAGTTATGGATTTACAGATTAAACTAGAAATAGGTTTGAGTGAATGGCTAAATCCAGCATGGATGACCGAAGAACCTGAAAAACTCCCAACTTCAGCTTTAGTAAAATTATTCCCTAGAATTGATACTAGCTATACATCACGCATAGCTGCACAATACCCAGAAACCCATGAAAAGGTGCGAGAACGTTCAGCACAAACTGCCAGGTGTCTATCTACTGAATTTTTCCCCCATGATATCCTATTGGTGGCACATGGTGCGTCTGTCTTGGGTGCGGCCATGGGATTAGTGGGAGATATTGCCAAAAGTGAGGTAAAAGCTTCTTTATGTTCCTTGGTCAAGGTCGTGCGTCAAGATTCACAATGGTTGCTAGAACTAAAAGGAGATACTTCCCATTTGACAAAAATTGAAGAATTGGTGCGATTTGTGTAAATATTTAATAGGAATTTTCTCTAAATCGCAACTGACACTAACTCAGCAAAAGTAACTTACTAACTGATAAATTTTATGACATTGCTACTGGCCGGAGATATAGGCGGGACAAAAACAATTTTGCGTTTAGTGGAATCCTCAGAAACACTAGGTTTAAAAACTCTGTATGAGGAGAGTTTTCGGAGTGGAGATTTTCCCGATTTAGTCCCCATGGTCCAAAAGTTTTTGACTACAGCTAACTCTAGGACTCCAGAAAAAGCTTGTTTTGCGATCGCTGGACCTGTAGTTAAAAATACCGCTAAATTGACCAATTTAACCTGGTTTCTGGATAAAGATCGTTTAATTCAAGAATTGGGTATTCCTTCAGTTTCTTTAATTAATGATTTTGCGGCTGTTGGTTATGGCATTTTTGGGTTAACAAAACAGGATTTACTGACTTTACAAGTTGGTAAATATCAACCAGCAGCACCAATGGCTGTAATTGGCGCTGGAACTGGGTTAGGTCAGGGATTTTTGATTAGACAGGACAANCAATATCAAGTATTTCCTTCTGAGGGTGGACACGCGGATTTTGCCCCCCGCAATGAGTTAGAATTTCAACTGTTAAAATATCTTGTGGATAAGCATGATATTCAACGAGTTTCTGTGGAAAGGGTGGTTTCTGGTTTAGGAATTACTTCTATTTACCAATTTTTACGAGATAGGCAAATAGCCCCCGAATCTCCAGAAATTGCCCAAGCAGTCAGAACTTGGGAACAAGAAGCACAGAAAGCCGAAAAAACCGTTGATCCTGGAGCATTTATTGGCAGTGCGGCGCTACAAAAAAGCGATCGCCTTTCTGAACAAACTATGCAATTATTTATAGAGGTNTACGGTGCAGAAGCCGGGAATCTAGCCCTCAAACTCCTACCCTATGGNGGATTATACATTGCCGGTGGTATCGCTCCCAAAATCCTACCTTTAATGGAAAATGGTAGTTTTCTCTTGAATTTTACCCAAAAAGGCAGAATGGGTTCTCTTCTTGAAGAAATACCCGTGCATATAATTCTTAATCAACAGGTTGGATTAATTGGTGCGGCTTTTTCTGCCTCTAGGTTATAACTAGCAACAACGGTAAAATCTGCATCTACAAATTTTTAAGTTATGAATGGCAAAATTTTACTATCTTTGATTGCTACCACTTTTTTATCTGGCACTTATGCTGTTGCTAAAGTGCATTTACCTGAACCGATAACTTCCCAAAAAAAGCCGACAATTCCCCAAGTAGTAAAATCTCAATGGCGGACATTTACANCACCAGACGGACGTTTTACAGTATTAATGCCCGGAATACCAAGGCGGAAAACTCAAATTCAAAAAACCTATATGGGGAAAATCAAATTAGAAATATTTTTAGCCCAACCATTGAAACAAGAAGCTGCATATCTAGTCACATATAATGAATTTCCTTATAGTTATGTGCAGATGAATAGCCCTGAGAAAATTATGGATGAAGCTCAATATGTGGAATTAACAGCTACTAAAAGTAGATTATTAAATCGGCGAAATATTCGCAGTTCTAACTTTCAACCCGGTAGAGAAATCGAATATGTCAATGTTATTGGCAAAATTACTAAAACTAGAATGTTTGTCGCTCATGGTAGATTGTATAAAGTGATGGCAATAGTTTCTAAAAAACAGCATGATACTTTAAATAAAACTATTACAGGCTATTTAAATTCTTTTCAATTGGTTCTTAGTCCTTAATTGGGAATATAGCGATCAATTTTTTGATATAATGTTCGTGAGGTACAAAGTTTTTTAGTTTTAGGGAACAGGGAACAGGGAATAAATAGAAGTTTCAAATAACCCCCTAAGTCCCCCTGAAAAAGGAGGACTTTGATTAATTCATGTCTGTTAGTGATCCATGTAAGGATCTATACTACCAATTTCAAATTCACAAGCTCTAGAAATGGTTTCTGGGGGTAACTTATCAAAACTAACCAATGATAAATAATCAGGATGATTGATTAATTCCCACGCTAATAAATAACCAGTAATTGTCCAAGTTTGGTATTTTCTCGCTTGTTTACCAATTAGTCTCCCCTTCTTACCATCATAATATTCTGGCCATTGATCCTCACTTAGTTTATTAGCAGCAATGTCGATTGCTCTTGCTGCTAATTCTGGTTTTTTGGTTTTTACCGCTGCTGCTGCTAACATCCAGATTAAAACAGGCCAACTACCAGCATTATGATATGACCAAGGAATATTTTTTGGATCACACCCTGTCACAACTCGATATTCTTCACCTTGTAAAGCAGGATAACAGATTTTAATAGGCATATCTCCTACTAAATCCTCCCATCTTTCTTCGATCAAATTCATAATTGCTTCAGACTGTTCTTCTGTAGATAAATCAGAAATTACAGCCATCAAATTTCCGACAGTGAAGAAACGAGTATCCATTTGTGATGGTCCAACATTTCCTGCAAAATAACCCCCTTTTCTGGGTAGCCATTTATCTAAATCATAATAAGGTAAAGAATCTGCATAAATATTGAAAAGATTAACCGCAGCTTTACCATATTCTTCCCCTTTAAAGCGGTAAATTGCATTCAAACGATGAATATCTATCCAATAATGCTGACGAAGATGACCACATAATAAAGGTAAACGGTTATCAATTGCTTGGACAATATCTTGATTACCTTTGCAAATTAGTAGTTCTCGCGCTGCACGTAAGGCCGCAAAAAATAGAACTTGAATTTCTAGAGGATGTCCATAAATACCCATGCGTCTATCTATCATACACGCGCCGTCAGGAACTAATAGCGTCGGGTACATATCAAAACGATTAGCCAAACAGATATCCATAATTAACCTAATTCCTGTTTGGAATTGAGGTTGATAAGCTAGGGAATAATCATTAGTAGCAACTACATAAGCACGTAATAGAATTAACCACCATAAACAAGAATCCACAGGTGTAACTCTAGCAATGGCGTGTTCACCAAAATCAGCTTCTAAAAATTCTTCCCCATTGGCAGAAACTACTTTAAAACTGGCTGGAATTAGACCTCTACCGGGCTTATAAGCCTCTAATGCCTTTTCTTTAGGCTGTAACTTTAATGTTTCTTCTAGGAAGTTTTTGACAATCTCTGTTCTACCTTTAATGAGAAAAATCAACGCCGAAGAAACAAAATCTCTGACAAAACATTGGTCATAATTTAGTGCTTCTACAGATGAATCATAAGCTGCTACAGTACCTACAGGCTGACCTTTATAGTAGAGAATTGAATTCTCTAATGCTTGCCATGCCTCATTTTCTATATTCTTACCTATCTCTAATTTGTTTAGTTGCATGATCAGATTAACTCCAGGTAGTAGATTTGTTGGCAGTAGATATACCTTTAATTGTTGTTGATGCCATTTTCATCGTCACTTTGAAATAGCTAATATTAATCTAGCCAAAATATTCAAACTCAGTCAATATAAAAAACAAACTGCATCATATTTAGCAGTTTTTCCCTGTTCCTGAAAATACACTCAATTATTTGTGTAGAATAACTAAAAGGTTAGTATACCTACTTGATCAGAAATTGGCTATTGATATCAAAAAATAAATTATTCCCCTACAACTTCATAATTTATAACGTTTTTTGAAAATATGCAACACAAACAATCAAAATATTTGGCTCTTCGGTACTTGTTATGCTAAATTGGGAAGTTGAGACAATCCCTGTTCCCTAGTCCGGGAGGATTTTGTTTTGTACATAACCATTATAAGTTAACCTACCGAGGAAGGACAATTCTAATAATAGTTTGTTTCTCATATATACTCTCAATTAAAAACTCTCCTCCGTGCAGTTCTACTAAGGTTTTAGCAATTAATAATCCTAAACCAGAACCTTGTTGTTCATACATTTTGCGCTCAAACTGGATATAGGCCCCAACATTATTAATTTGCTCCTCAGTCATACCCCGTCCATGGTCTATTATAAATAGACGGAAGGTGTTATTATAGCTAGAACCGATGATTTTTACAGGTGTATTAGGCTCAGAGAATTTGAAAGCATTATCAATTATTTCTTCAACAATTTTACTCAATTTAGCTGAAGATAATTTCACTATTGCATCGGATATATCAATACTTAAATCCGCTTCTCTGTTGGAATTTTTGGCAACATTTAAAGCTACATTTTCAATTATTGATTTTACAAAAGTTTTGACTCCATTGTTTCTAAGCTCCTCTACTTTTTCAGGATTAGATGCTAATAATTCTATATCTGCATACATGAGAAAATTAATTGTTAATTTATGTAATCGTTTACCAGCTTTATAAATTGATTCTAGCATTTCTGAAATTTCCTCATGGGAAAATTCTCGATGTTGTTGAATTAATAATTCTGATATTCCCAGAATATGATTAAGAGGAGTATTAATTTCATGGGGTATTGAGTGACTAATACACTGACTTAAAGTATTCAATTTTTCCTGAGTTTGTTGTTTAGATATTGCTTGTTTATTCAGTCTAACTGTGATAGCTTGTAGTAATTGATCCGGCTGAAAAGGCTTAGTTAAATAATCATCAGCGCCGAGTTCCATTCCTCGACGTAAATCAGACCATTCTGATTTAGCAGTTAAGAAAATTATGGGAATTGTGGCAGTATAACTATTCTGTCGCAGTCGAATTAATACACCATAACCATCTAAATCAGGCATCATTAAATCACAAATAATTAAATCAGGATGTTNATCCTGAGCTAACTCCAAACCCTGTAAACCATTTTCTGCGACTAATGTATCAAAGTCTGATAAATATAGTAATTCTTGAATATTGTTTCTAATTTGAGGTTCATCTTCAATAATCAAAATGGTTTTCATGTTATTTTCCTCATTTCATCATAATTAAGTGATAAGAATTAATCTAAAAAAATCATCTTCTGCGGCGATTTTTAGACTGGGTTTTTCGTAAAGTCACTACTTCGGCTTCACTACTTTCTCTAGCTACCCGAATTAGTAAAGCAGAAGATACTAAACTAGAAATCATGGAATTACCACCATAACTAAACATTGGTAAAGGTAAACCAGTAGTTGGTAATGCACCTGTGGTTACACCAATATGTAATAATGATTGTCCGACCATAATAACTACTACACCAATTGCTACTAGTTTGGATGTGAGATTTTTGGATTTAATGGCAATAATTAAGCCTAAAGTGGCAAATATTGCTAACATTAGTAATAGCAAAANACNGCCNATAAAACCAAATTCTTCCGAAAAAATTGCAAAAATAAAATCAGTATCTTGAATTGGTAAATAGAATAACTTTTGTTGAGAAAGTCCAAATCCAACTCCCCAAGTTTGTCCTGAACCTACAGCTAATAAACTTTGTACTAATTGATAACCATCTCCCGTAGCATCAGCCCAAGGATTCATAAAGGACATAATGCGTTTACGTTGATATGATTTGATGCTAATACTGATTATTGCTAACAGTATACCACCGACGGCTGTTCCTCCCAAGTATTTATAAGGTANTCCTGCTGCTAAAGCAATAAACCAAATTGTCATCCCACAAAGTGCTGTCGTACTTAAGTTAGGTTGAGCGATAATTCCTAAGAGAACAAGACAAAAAACACCTAACCAAAATAAACGAATTCCCCAAGGTCGTTTTTCCCACTGTCCAAAAAGTGTAGCACTTTGTAAAACTAAAAAAGGTTTAATTAATTCTGATGGTTGGATAGGAATTGGTCCAATAGCTATCCACCTAGCTGCGTCAAAGGCTTTTTTTCCTAATCCTGGTATTAAGGTGATAAAAATCAACATCAAGAAAAATATCAAAAACCAATGAGATACCCCTAAGATTTTCCGCAATGGTAGATTAACAATGATGTTGAAAATAATTAAGGAAACTATAGCCCAAATAATTTGACGTTTAAAATAATATAAACCATCACCATGACGTTCATCAGCGACAGGATAGGATGCAGAAAAGAGGACGACTAAGCCAATAAACATCCATATTAATGTTAGCCAGCGCAATAATCGAGCTTCTAAACCCCAGCTAGAAACAGAATTATCAAAAATTGGGATTAAACGCAGTAAATTCACAATTTGGTGATTTGTAATTGGTGATTGGTGATTTTCTTGTCTCTTTTCCCGACTCGACGATTTCTGCTATGAGAAATGCTATATTTAAATTAATACTAAATTATCACGGTGAATCACAGTATCCGCACCCTCATAACCTAAAATTGCCGAAATTTCCCGGGAATGTCTTCCGCAAATTTTCTGCAATTCCTGACTATTATAATTCACCAATCCTCTAGCAATTTCATGACCGCTAATATCACATAACTGCACCGCGTCTTGATTGNTAAATTCCCCCTCTACGGCTTTAATTCCTGCTGCTAATAGGGATTTTCCGGCTTTGACAATAGCGGTAATCGCTCCTTCATCTAAATATAATTTTCCCCCTGGAATCAAACCATAAGCTATCCAGCGTTTCCGGGCTGAAGTTGGTTCTGGTTGGGGTGCAAAGTGTGTACCAATGGGTTCCCCTTCGATAATTTTTGCAATGTTCCGGGGAAATTGTCCTTGGGTAATGACTGTACGGATACCAGCAGCGATCGCAATTCTGGCTGCAGAAATTTTTGTTATCATACCTCCAGTTCCCCATCTAGATCCCTGTCCACCAGTTTGAATCTGTAATTCTGTTAGTTCTTGCATACTACTAACTAAACTAATCGGTTTNGCGTCAGGTACAGAACGAGGATCGGCTGANTATAATCTATCAATATCCGTTAGTAAAAATAACCAATCTGCTTCTACTAAACTGGCTACTAGTGCAGACAGGGTATCATTATCTCCAAATTTTAGTTCTTCTACAGCCACTGTATCATTTTCATTAACTATAGGAATCACTCCCAAATTTAGTAATTCTTGAAAAGTGTTATTCGCATTAAGATAGCGGCTACGTTCTACCAGATCTGCTCTAGTTAATAATACTTGGGCAATAGGTTGTTGCAGAATAGTAAATAAATCATCATATATACGCATTAATCTACCCTGTCCTACTGCTGCTACAGCTTGTTTTAAAGCGATAGTTTTGGGACGTTCCGTTAAACCTAACCGCACACAACCAACTCCGACAGCACCCGATGAAACTAAAATTACTCGATGTCCCTGTCGTCTCAAATCACAAAGGGTTTCCGTCAAAGAAGCAATACTAGAAAGGGCTAATTGTCCCGTTTCTGCTTGAGTGAGACTAGAAGTGCCAATTTTAACAACAATTGTTTTGGTCATTAGTCAGTTTTATAGAGACATCTGGTAAAAGCTCAGAGATTTTAGCCTCTGAGAGTATTAATTAACAACTTCCTAACTAATACTGATAATCCATGTACCAATGTAACGTGATAGCACATCTCCGGAGTAAAGAACTTTACATTCAAAATTGAACATTCCACTATAAGTGGGATTTTGAACATTGGATAATACTAACTCTAATTTGGCACGGGCTGGAACTGGTTCTTGAGGAAATATTTCAATCACCCTACCTTCCTTGTCCCATTTTACTTCAGATAGAGGAACGCTTTTGCCCTTAACTCTGACTTCAATATCTTTAGTATCAAAAGTTCCACGGTAATAATCAGGATAAGTAATCTCAAACTTAGTCACTGCAGACCGCATTTTTTTAGCAGGTACTTTGAGTGTATAACGATCTGTGCTGTTAGCTTGTCCACCAAAATCCAAGCGGTAGGGTAGTTGAGCGTTTCTATCAACGCCGCTAAAAAGTGTTATACCGG
>B570J29609_1000061_pt1 | contig 13851 bp, 12 predicted proteins | sample LakMenEpi30Jul09_FD_29609 | JGI IMG/M metagenome (IMG submission 29609) | reverse complement strand
CAAGTAACACCTGCAACGGCACTTAAGTCTTTAATGGAAATTGGTACACCAAAAAACGGCGGTAATTCGGATGTTGTTGTCAATAATTCCGTTTTGTGTTTAGCATCAGCGATCGCTAAGTCTGCTGTAATTGTAAAATAACTACCTAATTGAGGATTTAAGCGTTCAATTCTTTCTAAATATATTTCTACCAACTCTAAAGGCGACACCTCCCGCAGACGGATTAATTTTGCTAACTCTAAGGCTGGAGTAAAAGCTAAATCGTTATTATTCATAATATAAATCTGCTAATTTAACCTGCTATCTTACCAGGATTTGTGAGAATTATCCCCCCATAACTTACTTNTGCTATTTAACACAGGAAAGGTAGTTAATCAGGTGACAGTGTTATTAGGCACATATCTAGCGGGCAAGATGCCCGCACCACAAGAGTTTTATGATTCAACTATGATTCAACTTTGTACCTAATCTTCAGTGGAAAACGCTGTATATGCGATTCTGGTACATTTGCATTTACTTTTGCTAATCTTGAATATACTCCTTTCCTGAAACTAAAGCAATTTCAGCGCGAACAAGTTCTCTACCTAGATAAGCTGCATGATCTAGTAAAGTTACAGGACAATTTAGCGTTTCTTCAAAAATCTTAATACAGATTTCTTTAGCTGTCCGTCCGCTAAATAAAGTTCTGTGGGTTCTTTCCACCTTACCGCGAACAGGAATTACTTCACCTGTTTCTGGATTTACGGCCAAACCACGTTCATTAATGATATTAGTGAAGTGCTTGGCATAAATTAATCTTTCATGTTGGTCTATGTAGATAATAAAATAACCGTTGGGGTCAAGATCAATATGACGGTGAGAAAGTTGATTATCAATTGCNGTCAAATCTTCAAGTAGTAAATCCATAACCATTGTAAAAACTAAATTTCTAGAACNAGTATTTTTAGATTACATCTTTAGTGTAATTCTTGTGTGATGTTTTTNGGAAATATGTAATATGCAGATGCCTAACTTTTAAAAAAAATCGGGCTTCTATTTCCTGCTACTTAAAGGGTAACTCTGCATTAATGGTATCAATTTCTTTTTGTTCCATCTGATTTACTTCCCGAACCCAAGGCAAAATAATTTGTCCTAANCGGTTGTTNTAAAAGCGGTGAAGNCTGTAATTAGAAGTAGCAGGAAAACCTCGGCGTTTTTTATGTTTACCACCAGCGCCGGGGTCAAAATTTTGGATACCATGAGCGATCGCCCATTCAATTGGTGCATAATAACAAGCATCAAAATGTAAACAATCTATGTCTTGAAAACTCCCCCAATAACGTCCATATAGTTTGTCTTCTTTAAATAAACAAAAAGACATTCCTACAGGTTGATGAGAATTTTCTTGATCATAAGCCGCAAAAAATACAACCCGATGTCGATAATTATAATCTAATTGTTCAAAAAATTGCTTAGTTAAATACTTACTCCCCCACCAGCCAAACTTATCACAAGTATCAGCATAGAAATCATACATTAACGAAAACAGAGAATTAGGAATTTCTTGACCTGTTAATGCTTGCAGTTTTAAACCTGCCTTTTCCACAGATTTGCGTTCCCGTTTAATATTGCGTCTTTGATTCGCATTAAATCCAGTGAGATAATCATCAAAAGTTTGAAAATCAGCATTTTCCCAAATATAACTATGATGTAGCCAAGTTGTAAAACCCTGACGTTCTAAAATTAGTCGCCATTGTGGATCAACATAGAGAAAATGACAGCCAGAAATGCGATATTTCACACAAAAACTATCAATTTCATGAAGCATTAAAGCTGTAATTTCTTCCTCATCTTCTCCTGGAGCAATTAAAAAGCGATAACCTTCAGCGGGCGTGAATGGTGTCATTCCCAGGAGTTTAGGATAATATTCTATGCCCAAACGAGAAGCTAATTCTGCCCATTGATGATCAAAAACAAATTCCCCCTGGCTATGTCCTTTTAAATATAATGGAGCAGCCCCAATTAAAGTTCTATCTCGCCATAAAATCAAGTGATTTGGCAACCAACCAGCATTAGCTGTAGCACTTTGGGATATTTCTAAATTGTTCAACCAATCCCATTCTAAAAAAGGCGTTTTTAGCGGCATTGCTAAGGCATCCCAAGCAGTTTGGGGAATATCGGCGATTGTGTGTGTCCAAACAAGAGAATATTGAGGTTTGTGTTCTTTAAACATTGTATATTTGTCCTGTAATTTTAGGTTTTAGATTTACTGCTGACTCCTTGCCAAGTGTAGACCCTGCACCTCTAGCGAATTATCCTATAGTGCAAAAATACTTCTTGCTCAACAGTGAATACTTCTAGTAATTGTAACTTAGGAGCAACATCAGATAAAAATCCTATCCCTTCCACAGGTGAAAGAGCCATACTACCACCTAAAATTAGTGGACAAATAGTCAGCCAGATTTCATCAATTAAATTAGATTCTAGGAAAGATGCCACTAATTTTCCTCCTCCTAAAATAGCTAAACGGGTAATTTGTAAACTGGATAAATATGTTAAAGCAGCCAAAAGATCAATTTCTCCTGTAGGATTTTCAAATACTAAAACTTGCTCAAATTCTGATCTTTCTTGCCAAAAATAAGCCCCCAGAGAGGTTGTAAGTAACCAACGTCTTACTGGTTGTTGGAAAAATTTAATGTCCGGATTCAGGTTAGCCGAACGAGAAATCACTATATGGACTGGTTGGGGATGCTTATTTACTTCTTTTCTTTGTTGCAAGAGTATTGTCTCTGAGATGGTCATTGTTGTATTGTAGGCACGAAGAGTACCAGCACCAAATAAAACGGCATCAGAAATAGCAATTTGTTTCTCCAGGTGGGCTTGATCGACTACTGAGCCAAATCGAGCGGGTGCTTGCCTAAAATCCGCTATTTTGCCATCAGCACTCATGGCTAAAACTACTGTGGTATGGGGACGATATTCGATCATGGGGTTAATTTTTTGAGGGAGTTTATAGTATTAATCTTAATGTGCAACATACGGTTTATTAATTTTAAATTTTAAATTTTTACCTGCTTTCTATTTTTTTAATTAGAAGTTTATATGAATATGCAATTTATCATCAACTAATAAAATGTCTCCTTTCGCTAATGTAATTTTGTCTTTTTGTTATTGTAGTTTGCAGATGAGAAGTGAGACAAACAATGGCTAAATCTAGTCAATCGTCATTTCGACGAATTTTAGTAACAAGAATCCTACTAGTATTTGTCCCAGTTTTATTACTAGGGGAAATGGTTGCCCTGAATAAAGCTCGTTCTAGTCTGTTAAATACGGCTCAACAAAACTTAACAGAAAGTGCAGTTAACAAGGGAGAAAAAATTATTGATGATATTGCAGGTTTACGCTCTAATTTAATTACTGCTAGTCAAACAAAAGTAATTCAATCTGGCTCATATGTAGAAATTCAACAATTTCTTAAACAACTAAAAAAACAACTACCAACTCAAATTGATTGTTTACAAGTTACCCGAATTAAAAAGGGTGAAATAATTGCCAGTAGTTGCGGTAATCAAGAAATTACTCCATCAGATTTATCTCCTGACATTGATAATGTTGATATTCAATTCATATTACCACGTCCATCTGGAAAAACTGGTAAAAAAGACAAACAAAATCAATTACAGTTATTTTTATCAGTTCCTGTTGCTAATCAACGTGGTAATTTAGCTTACCGATTAAGCATTAAAACCACATTATATCAGCAAAACCCCAATCATCCAGGCTCGTTAACAGGTTTTTTGGTAGTTATTGCTGAAGATGGTAAAATTTTAGCTCATCCATTTCCAGAAAGAATCGGTACTAATATTAAAGATTATGCTGACGTAGAAAGAATGCAAGCCATAGTTAAAAATGCTTTATCTGGAAGCAATAATTCTAGTAATTTATCCTTTATAGAAGCACAGGAATTAGTTGCAGGTTTTACAGCTACTACTAAACCTGTAACTACAAAACCACCACAAAGATGGATTATATTGGCAGTTACAACTGTAAAAGATGCTCTATTTGGTTTAGAAGAAATTAAACTAATTCTCATTGTTTTAACCGTTGGTTTAATTGGTGCTAGTTTATTAGCCTCATTTTATTTAGTTCCTTATTTAGCCGGTCCCATAGAAGAACTGCGCGACTATGCTGTTAATCTCCATAGCCACCATGCGGCACAACCCATACCGCGCAATTTCAAAATTCGGGAATTTAATCAATTAGCTCAAGCATTAGATCAAATGGTGGAAAGACTAAAAGATTGGGCTGAAGAATTAGAAATTGCTTGGAAAGAAGCTAAGTCAGCTAACCAAATAAAAAGTCAATTTTTGGCCACAACTTCCCATGAATTAAGAAACCCATTGAATATTATTATTAACTGTGTACGCTTAGTACGTGATGATTTATGTGATAGTCGAGAAGAAGAATTAGAATTTCTGACAAAAGCCGATGATACAGCAATTCATTTATTAGGAATAATCAATGATTTGCTGGATATTTCTAAAATAGAAGCTGGTAAACTGTCTGTAACTATAGTACCTTTAGATTTACGACAATTATTATTAGAGGTAATTAACTTACAATCAGTTAATATCCAACACAAAGGACTACAATTAATTTGTGATATAGGTGATAAGCCTATTCCTGTAAAATCAGATGCTATTAAACTTAAACAAGTGCTAATTAATATTATTAGTAACGCCAATAAATTCACCAATGAAGGTAGTATTCAAATTACCACAAATATTAATTACAATAATCATTATCCTCATGTTATAGTATCAATTAAGGATACAGGTATTGGTATTGACCCTGCAGAACAAGGTAAACTATTTCGTCCTTTTGTTATGGTTGATGGTACAACTACCCGCAAGTTTGAAGGAACTGGATTAGGTTTAGCAATTTCTCGGAATTTAATTGAACTCATGGGTGGTAAAATTACCCTAGAGAGTTTAGGTTTAAATCAAGGAACTACAGTAATTATTCAATTACCATTGACTGATTTGGCTTTATTGCCTAATGCGGAAAAAAAAGATATTATCAGTAATGGAGTTAGAAGTTAATCACTTCTATTTGATATCCTCCCCTAACAGTAAATTAAAATTACAACCTTCCTAAAATGAAACAATTTTTCCCAAGTATTTTTGTGATGACAACTTTATTAATAGCTCCTGGTTGTTTATCAAATACTAAATCTCCTAAAAGCGAAGTTTCACCTAGTATGATGATGAATCATGATGGAAATTCCATGAATGAACATGAAGGACATTCAATGGAAAATATGCATCATACAAATAATTCACAAATAACTACCAAAGTTAAATTAACTGCTCCGCAAAAATTAGCTCCCAATCAACCGATTAACTTAGTTATTGATATTCAAGACTCCACTGGAAACCCTGTCAATAAATTTGAAATTTTCCAGGAAAAACTCATGCACTTAATTGTTGTTAGTGATGATTTACGATTTTTTGATCATATTCACCCAGAATACAAAGAAAAAGGGCGTTTTGAAGTAACTGCAAATTTTCCAGAATCAGGAAATTATACACTTTTTAGCGATTATAAACCTACTGGAAATAAGGAAATTGTATCATTAATGAATATTACCATTCCCGGTACAATTCCTTTGCCAAAAAATTTAGAAAAATTCACCAAAACTAAAATTATCTCAGATACTAAAGTCAATCTCAATATATCCACACCAAAAATCAAAGCTGGTCAAGAAATTAAACTAACTTTTGATCTAAAAGACCAAAAAAATCAACCAATTAAAGATCTACAACCATATTTAGGTAAAAAAGGACATTTAGTAATCATTAAAAGTTCATCTCCCCTAACAGCATCTGATTATATCCATGCTCACGCGCTCGAAAATTCCATAGATGGAAAAATCGAATTTTATACCAAACTCCCCAAACAAGGAACATATAAAATGTGGGTACAATTTAACCGCAATGGACAAGTTAAAACCGCAGATTTTTGGGTAAATGTAGAATAAAAAAATATTACTTTCCTCAATTAAAATCGTAAATTGGGTTAAGCGAAAGCACAACCCAACAATAACTTTAATAATTTAAAATAACTAATTAATTTTTATCTTGGCTTTTTCCACTTGATTAAAAAATCAGTATATAAGCCATATCATATTTTGTGAAATTTGTACACACCTTGTAGGAAGATGAATGGAAATCATATAAGGTTTAAAGTATTGATATATGGTAAACACCTGGTATATATAAAGGCTTGGCTAACACCCAGGCCTTTTTTTGTTTAAAAGGTAGTAGGAATCAGGAGTAAAATTTTATATAGATTATTATTCGCAACATCAATATGTATTTTGGTCATGACTTATCATATTTAGAGTAATCTGTATACATTCCATAGGTAGATGATATGTGGCTAGAGTAGCACTAAATTAGTTGAGTACGTTGTTAAGCACAGCAATTATGGAGGTTTGGTACTATAACCAAACCTTTTTTTTCACCCCAAAATAAAATTGATTGTTTTATAACAAACAAAGCGGTGATGATATAAGTTATAGCCTTTTCTAGTCTAATAAGGTACAAAGTCATCTGTGATCATCTGCGGTTATCTGCGTTTAGTTCTAACTGTTTGTACAGCACTTGCATGGGAATACGTCAAACTTTGGTATTGTTACCTTTATTTTGAGGTTTCCCCTTCTTTTTTGCTACTCCAACTCACATAAGGCGTATTATATAAAAATAGTGTCATAACTGGTTAAAATAGAAAATAAATCTATTGCACTATTAAAATGATACCAGAATCAAATATTGAAGATGTTCAAGAACCAATTACCAGCGCACCACCGGAAGTTAAGCAAATTATCGAGAAGGTCTGGAGATTGGAGAAAAGTCGGTTAGATAGAAAGAGCAAAGGTCATATTAATGATGATATTCTCACTATTGTGAAGGAAGCGGTACAATGAAGCTAACTTCGATTAAATTATGTAATTTTCGTTCATTTTACGGAAAAACACCAGAGGTAACTTTAGCTGGTGGAAATNTTCGCAATACGACGATGATTTATGGTAGTAATGGCGCAGGTAAAACCAGTATTTTGAATGCGTTCACTTGGGTTTTGTATGAGAAATTTAGTGCGGCTTTTGCGTCAACTGAACAGTTAGTAAATAAACGTGCAATTGCGGAATCTCAACCTGGTCAACCTGTGGAATGTTGGGTAGAAGTTGGTTGGGAACATGAAGGTAATCGTTATCGTGCTACTCGTGGTTGTCGGGTTTATAAAAATGAAAGTGATGTTATTGAAGCTGGGAAAACTCAGTTAAAAATTCAAGTTGCTGGAGATGACGGAAAATGGTATTTTCCTATTCAACAAGCTGAGGAAATTATTACTCAGATTTTACCATTAAGTTTACATCAATATTTTTTCTTTGACGGTGAACGCATTGAAGAAATTGTCCGTTCTAATAATAAAGCGGAAATTTCTGAAGCCATTAGAACTTTTTTAGGTGTGGAAGTAATCGAACTTTCTATTAAACACTTAAAAGACGCTAAGAAGTCTTTGGAAACTGATTTAAAACATATTGGTGATCCGGAAACAAAACAGTTATTAANTAAGCAAGAAAAGCAAGAATTAGAAATTGAAAACATTAATAAACGTCAAACGGAAATAAATCAAGAATTAGAATATCAACAGACTTTTAAAAAGGAGATTAGTAATAAATTACGAGAATTGAGTGCTGTCAAGGAATTACAGGAAAGAAAGCAAAGTTTAGAATCTCAAAAAAATAGTTTATTGCAAGAGTTGAAAAAAACAAAGGAGAATTTAAAAAAGGTTATTTCCGCACGGGGTTATACTGTTTTGTTATCGGAAACTACAGCTAAATTTCGGGAAATATTCACAGATTTAAAACAACGAGGTGAATTAACTGCGGGAATTTCACAGGAATTTGTCAATGATTTACTTACTTCTGGACGTTGTATTTGTGGTGCGGATTTAAGAGAAGGAACTCATACTCATTTTCATGTTAAGAATTTAATGAAAAAAGCAGGTTCTTCAACTGTGGAAGAAACCGCAATTAGAATGAGTGCACAAGTTGATGAAATTGATAAACAAGCNCTTGGATTTTGGGAAGAAGCAGATAGAGAACAAGGACGAATTCAACAGTTAAAGGAAAATCTCGATCAAGTTGAACTGGAATTAGCTAATATTCAGGAACAACTACGAAAAGATCCCAATGAGGAAATTAGTGGTTTACAAAAACGTCTTGATGAAATTGAAGCTAAAATTGATGAATTAAATCGAGAACAGGGTGCAAATCGACAGGAACTTTCTCATCTAAAAGCAGCTATTGATGCTTTAATAAAACAAATATCTAAGCAAAAACAAAATGAGGAAAAACAATCTTTAGCACAGCGTCGCATTAATGCTACTCAGGATGCAATTGAACGGTTATCGGAAGTTAAAAACCGTCAAGAAAATCAATTTCGTCTCCAATTAGAACAGCGGGTACAGGAAATATTTTCAGATATTTCTTTTACTCCCTATATTCCCAAAATTAGCGAAAAGTATGAATTAAGTTTAGTGGAAAATACGACGGGAATTGAAGCACCAGTCGCAGCTTCTACGGGAGAAAATCAAATTCTCAGTTTATCTTTTATCGCTAGTATTATTGATAAGGTGCGCGACTGGAGTGAGAGACGAAAAATGATGATGGTTCCTGATAGTAGCACTTTTCCTATTGTCATGGATTCTCCTTTTGGTAGTTTAGATGCTAATTCTCGTCGTCACATTGCGCGAACTATTCCTAAGTTAGCAAATCAGTTGGTTGTGTTGGTAACTAAGACTCAATGGAGGGTAGAAGTTGAGGAGGAAATTGCTGATAAGATTGGGAAGGAATATGTTTTGGTTTATTATTCTTCTAAACCTAATTGTGAACAGGATTTTATTGAGTTAGGTAGGGAAAAATATTCTTTGGTTCGACAGAGTTTGAATGGTTTTGAATATACTGAAATTGTTGAGGTTGAATGAGGATTTTTTTCACGCAGAGTCACAGAGAGGAGGAACGGAGTTATGGTTGTTAGTTCTTTAAGTTTGGTTACTGATAGTTGGGTAAAGGTAAGTTGGGATGAGTTTATGGAGGTTGCTGAACATTCTGATTATCAGCAAGGAAGATTTTATTTTTATCAAAATTATATGAGGGTAGAAATGTTACCAGTTGGTTTTCGTCATGGCCGTTATAATTCGATTGTTTCTAAGGTGGTGAGTTTATTTGCTACTCTCAAGAATATCAAAATTGTTGAAGCTACTAATACCAGCTTTAGAAAAATAGGTGAAAGTGAATGTCAACCTGATTTAGCTTTTTATATTGGGGATAAAATCAAATTTCCNCCTTTAAATAATTCTCCTGTCAATATTAATGAGTTAGCAGCGCCTACTCTAGTGGTAGAAGTTGCTGCTGCTTCTATTAATGATGATTTAGGTTTTAAACGATTACTTTATGAACGGTTGGGGGTAAGGGAATATTGGGTAATGAATGCTAATAATAATGATATTATTGCTTTTGAAATTATTGACGGGGGTAGTAGGAGAATTGAGGAGTCCAAGGTTTTACTAGGTTTACAAATAGCTATTGTTCAGGAAGCTATTCAACGCAGTTTAACTCAAGATGATGGTGAGGTTAATCGCTGGTTGTTGCAAATTTTTAGTTAATTTATTTTACGGAAATTCAGGAGGTAAATGTTATGGTTGCTAGTTCGGATACAAGTTATATGAGTCCTTCGGAGTATTTGGAGTGGGAGGAACAACAAGATATTAAANANGAATATATCAATGGTNAAGTTTTNGCTATGACTGGGGGAACTATTCCTCATACTACTATTGCTTTAAATCTAGCTTCTGGGTTGAAAAATCATTTGCGGGGTGGTAATTGTCGTCCTTTTATGGCTGATGCTAAAGTAGGTATATCGGAGAATGGTCCGTTTACTTATCCTGATGTTGTTGTTAGTTGTCACCCTAAAGATAAAAAAGCGNTTAANTTTATTCAATTTCCTAGTTTAGTNGTTGAGGTGCTTTCTCCGAGTACGGAAGCTTATGATAGGGGGGGTAAGTTTCAGTTATATAGACAGATTCCAACTTTACAGGAATATGTTTTAATTAGTGCTGATAAGGTGGGTTTGGATTGTTTTCGGTTGAATGATAGGGGTTTATGGGAGTTACATCCTTTTGTTGAGGGTAATGAGGTATATTTGGTTAGTGTTGATTTTAGGTTTCCTCTTTCTCTGGTTTATGAGGATGTTTTTTGATTTTTTTCTCTCGCAGAGGTGCGGAGGGGAGGGTGATTATGTGGTATTAGTAAGTTAGGTTTGGTTTGTGATGTTAAGGGTGTGTATTTTATAATTATGGCTGCAAATAGAATCAAAATTGCTCAGGATAAGGCTGAGTTGGTGAAATCGTTACTAGCGTCTAAAGAAACACCTGGACTTTTCCAGACTTATGTGGAGGTGATGGTATTTGCAGCATCATTAGGAGTAAGGTATAAAAAAAGTGTTCCTTTAGGAGACACCACAAAAAGAGAGCCTTCTCCAATTCCACAAGACAATTTTGCTTCACTTGGGTATGACAAAATTATCAAATTATTAGGAATTGTTGAGACAAGTGATATCCAAATACTTGCTTCTAGGGAAGATGAATATGAGGATAAACGGACTCAAGTATTTGAAGAGTATGCTAATGGGGGATTAGAAATATTACAAAGTGAATTGCGTGGAGTTGTTGATTATCAAATACAATTTCTATTGATTTTAAAGAAAGCAATAGATTATCAAGAAAATAATATAGAAGAAGAATTCAATTTAACTAGATTTTAAAATAATCCATTTTTACGCATTTTTACAAAGTAGTGAGACATGAATAATCTTCATTTTTATTGTGAAAAGTTTTCCAAGTTGAAAGTAAGTAATAGTCGAAAACGTGGTAATGCTCAATATAAACCAATACTACTTTTAACCGTAATAGATTTGATCATGAGAGAAGAAATTACCGATAATAAAATTTTTGTCTCAGATAAATTAATTCAAGCTTTTAATAAATATTGGAATGTTATTGGTTCACAGTCTTATAAAGGGGGTTTACACTATCCATTTTTTCATCTACAAAATGAGGGATTTTGGCACGTAGAAATTAAAGCAGGTTTTAATAATTTACAACCAAAAACAACTAACCAATTAAAATTGGCTGTTGAATACGCATATTTAGACAGTGAATTATTTAACTATTTACAAAATGAATCTTCCCGAAAAGAATTAATTGATGCATTGGTAGCTGCTTTTTTCTCGGATAATGAAGATGAAATTGAGGAATTTTTACAAATTAATCAGACTTTTCAAGATTATCCAGAAGTACAAAAACTAGATGATACTGAAAATTTACCCAACAATCCTAAATGGAGTTTTAAAAAAACACTAATTAGAAATGCCTTTTTTAGAAAAGCTGTTGTTTCTGTATATGATTGTCAATGTGCTTTTTGTGGCTTGAAAGTTACTAAAACTGGTAATCAAAATATTGTTGACGGCGCACATATAAAGCCATTCTCCACTTTTTATGACAGTAGAATACATAANGGAATAGCACTTTGTAAAAATCATCATTGGGCTTTTGATAGAGGTTGGTTTGCTGTTGATGATAAATACAAAATTATCGTTAGTAAAGAATTAGAAGAAGTATCTCCCCACGCTAGAACAATAACAGAATTTCATGGGGAAATACTCATATTACCTAAAGTAGAGAAGTATTTTCCAGATATTGAAGCTTTGCAATGGCATCATGATCATATATTTCAGCCATAATTAGCTATTATTATAAAATAACTGGTAGTCCTACATTCTGCGGTTTGACTAACTTTCCATCAAAACCTATAGTTTGTTCTTCTATAGTCCTAGCATTGGCTAAAGCCTTACGTAAAGCAGTAACTTCCATTTGTTCAGTTATTCCCCCCAAAATATAAATTAATAACTTCACAGCTAAATCTTTTCCTACTACCTGTACCCGCTTTTTATTAGGGTCATATAAAACTCCATACCATAAAGATTGAGGATATTCCATACCACTAAAACCCCCTTGACGGTCAAATTTCTCCAACTTCTTAAAAATATCCGTCAAAGCAAAACCTTTTTTAAATACCAAAATTCCTAAAGCTTGCGCTAAAGCAACTTGAGAAACTGGACGAAATAACATATTCCCCTCACCCCCGTCTTTTTCAAAATGGAAGCGCCGTAAAACCGTTGTTTCTTCATGTTCCAATATTTTATAACTGGGAAGATTAGCTAAATGATCAAAAAGTAATCTAAAATCTGCAATTCCTTCCTGGATTTCTTCATTTTCTGGACGCATGGGAATTAACCCTTTCTCTAAAGGTTTCCAGTGTGGGAACTTTTGCCCCAAATATCTTTCAGACATATCTTGTAGGGCTTGTAAAGTGGTTAAAACTGTAGAATTAGCGGCTACTGTGGCACTATTCCAATTAACACGGGAATTGCGATTTGGTTTTTGTTCTAAAAGTGGATGTGTAACCGCAATTTTTCGCGCTACAATAGCAAAACCATCATCTTCATTTAATTGTGCTAACTGACCTTTACTTAAAGGTGCAGCCATCAAATTTACATGAACAAAAATTGATCTGATTCGTCGTTTTGCTTCCGTATGAGTTTCTCCAGCATTAACTGCACAAATAAATTCAATACCAATTTTCTCTTTAGATAAAGTTTGTAAATAAGCAGGTTCTACTTGATATTTATCAATCAAATCAGATAAAGTAATAAAACTTTCATCAGCAGTTTTATCCTTTTTATAACGTTGGAGTTTCCCAGATTTAATTAATTCCATTAAGCCCTGTACACCCATTAATCTATGTTGACCATCTAAAGCATAAATTGTCACATTNTCTTCAGAAATATTCAGTAAACCGACNTTACCATCTTTATCTAAAGGTATAAAATCAGTAGTCGCTTTTTTAGCCCGTCCTTGACTATCCCACTCCGCTGCTTTGGGGTTATCTACCCAAGGTTGATTAATTACCACCAAAACAGCCGGAAATTTATGGTTTTTTCTNGCTGCTAAATACTGTACTAACGGTGCTTGACGCGACCAATCAACAGGACGTTGTTGAATTTCATCAATGCTATCAGCATCAATTTCAATATTTTCCGTATCCGGGTTGTACTTTTTTTGCAGGAGGGGTAAACCTGACGCAAAATGTACCCGTCCTGCGAACCATTCTAAGGTGACAGAACCTACATAAGCCTCTGTACCACCCATTTCGGTTTTTTGGACAAGAATTTGGTCTTTTTTCTCTAAAAACCGGTCTAGCAGTAAAGCTAATACCTGTTTATCGTTATTTTCCCGTTCNAGATACTCATTAGCGAGTTGATTATTTAGTTTGTTTGTATTATCATTCATGTTAATTTTTAAAAAATTNTTGACTAATTGTTGCTTTATTATCCAAAAAAAATGGATACTAATGATGTAATTTTTAAAAATATGTTGTACTCATAGCTAAGTTAATTTATATACTAAATTATTCCATCCTCTCCTAGGGAAGTATTGATTTTAGGTTCATGTATCTACAAATGGGGGAAAAATGACTTATTCAGAACAGCCAGAAACTAAAAATCAGCAAAATCGTACTGTACCAGAGTTAGTGGAGTATATCCAAGCTTTGACCACAGAAATTCAAGAATTGTATTGTTTAGATGAGATACCTTGGGTCGTAGGCTATTCAGGGGGGAAAGACAGCACTGCTACTTTACAGCTTATTTGGAATGCGATTTCTGAACTCCCAGCAGAAAAGCGAAC
>B570J29609_1000038_pt1 | contig 16162 bp, 19 predicted proteins | sample LakMenEpi30Jul09_FD_29609 | JGI IMG/M metagenome (IMG submission 29609) | reverse complement strand
AAAAAAGAAATAGAAGAAATTTTACCAGAAGCTTATAATCGAGCTTTAGATAATGCTTCTTTAGAAGCTTTTGGCGGAATTTATGATGAATTAACCTTAAGAAATATGGTAGATCAAGAATTAATTATTAAACAGGCATTAAATCTTATTTCTAATTAAATAAAGCGCGAACTTATTAACTATCTACAATTAATAAACAAAATCAAGGAGAATAATATGCAAATACAAACTTGCAAACATATTTACACCCCTGAAGAATATTTAGAATTAGAAGAAAAAGCACTTTATAAAAGCGAATATCGGGATGGAGAAATTATTCCTATGACTGGGGGAACTGGTAATCATAATAAAATTACACTAGCTATTGCGGCGATTTTACTATATGCCATGAGACGCAAAAAATATGAAGTTTTTATGGGAGATATGCGTTTATGGATTCCACAATTTAAAGAATATACTTATCCTGATGTAATTGTAACTGATGGTCAAGCTAGTTATACAAGTAAAAATAACACTACTATTACTAATCCTTTATTAATTGTTGAGGTTTTATCCAAGTCTACAAAAAATTATGACCAAGGTGAGAAATTTACTTTTTATCGTTCTATTCCCCAATTCAAAGAATATGTTTTAGTGGAACAAAATCAATATCAAGTAATGCACTATAGCAAAACTAATGAGGGAGAATGGATTTTTAGAGAATATAAATCTGAAGATGATATTGTTAAGTTGCAATATCTTGATTTTGAAATTAGTTTAGTAGACATTTATCAAGATGTTAATTTTGACGATAAAGAATAATATCAAGTTCGGATAATTACTGACGATATAAAAGGTAAAATTATGGAAATCCAAGAAATTAAAGCCTTGATTAAGGAGATAGTTCAAGAAGTATTGCAAGAAGAAAGACTAACACTTTATAATACTCTGTTGTCATATAGGAATAATACAGAAAATGAAGAATGGAATCAATTTTCTCTTGAACAGGCCATGAGAGGTTTAGAAAATGATCATCTTCCCGAATACACAGAAGCGGACATTATAGAAAAATGGCAATAGTTGGTCAAAAATATGAAGGATGAAGTTTTTGGCTTTGTCCTTCATTCCATCAATCGCGTTATCAGCGCTATGCTATAAATAGCAAACTTCAAGGAGAGAGCAAATCATGGAAGAATTACTAAAACTCAGAGAATTAGTGGTTTCTAGCAACCTAAAGGCGGCTCTATCTTTAATTGATTAATTAGAAGAAATGAGCAAAGAAGACAAAATCAATAATATATCTCTATTCCTATTGTTATATTCATCACCTCTGCCACGAATACCTATCAACTCACCCTTGGGATTTAACATCCCCCACTCATGCCTCTGACAGTGGAATTGCTATAAACTAAATTGTAACTACCATATTGCGGTTTTGACCGACTTCTGTACGGGTAAAGGTAAAATATTGTCCACCTTCTGCGGCACAATAGAATTTATTACCTCCAGCGTAACTAGGTTAACCCATGGACGCAAGGCTTGCTAAGGCTGTTAATGACACTGTAGCAAATATTTGAGTCAATTTTGGGTATAGTTGATCAGATATTTNTGTNGNCATATATTCAATTATTTGTGTGATTTCAATGATATTTTAACTCATAAGTAAGTATTAGGGAGTTAAGAATTTTCCTTTTGTCTATCCTCTAGAGTAATGATAATTGCTCATTAGGAGGCTTAAAATCCATGTGTTGATATGCTGCTTTAGTCGCTATTCTCCCTCTTGGTGTCCGACTTAAATAACCTATTTGCATTAAATACGGTTCATAAACTTCTTCAATGGTTTGGGTATCTTCCCCAGTGGTAGCAGCAATGGTTTCTAAACCTACCGGACCACCATTAAAGTTTTCAATTATTACACTGAGCATTTTTCTATCTGTCCAATCTAATCCACAGGGATCAACTTGNAATANTTGTAATGCTTCTGCTGCTACAGTTTCATTAATTTCCGCAAAGGACTTTACTACCGCATAATCACGGACTCGTTTTAGTAATCTATTCGCAATTCTCGGCGTTCCTCGTGAACGTTTAGCTATTTCTGTAGCTCCATCTAGTTTAATTGCGGTTTGTAATAATTCAGCGGTACGAATAACAATCCTTGTCAGTTCCTCCACTTCATAAAAACGCAACTTTTGAATTAAGCCAAAGCGATCGCGTAGGGGAGAAGTTAAAGCTCCGACGCGAGTTGTCGCCCCCACTAAGGTAAATTTAGATAAAGCTATACTTCTAATTCTGGCGCTAGGNCCCTTACCCACGGTAATATCTAAACGATAATCCTCCATGGCTGGATACAGAATCTCCTCTGTCATCCGTGANAAACGATGAATTTCATCTATAAATANCACATCTCCTGGTTTCAGATTTACCAATAACCCGACAATATCCCGTGGTCGTTCTAAAGCTGGAGCACTGGTAATTTTACAATTTACCCCCATTTCTGATGCTAAAATCATCGCCATTGTAGTTTTTCCTAAACCTGGAGGTCCATACAACAGCAAATGATCCATAACTTCATCCCTAGATTTAGCTGCTTTAATTGCTATATCTAAAACATCCTTTAAATCCTTCTGGCCAATGTAATCAGCAAATCGTTGAGGACGAATACTCTCTTCTGGTTTTCCTTGTTCATTAATAGCAGCCGCTGATTGTAACAGATTTTCTGCGGGAGGTACTTTGGCTAATTCCCGTTGTTTTTTCGCTTCTCCATTAGGTTCTGGAGACTGTTTTTTGGAGGAGATAATCGCCATAATTTTAGGAATTCAGAAGTACAGAAATGGGATATTCAGCAGTTCACAGGCAAGTTCAGTATAGGATATTTGCGGTTAGTTGAAAATACAGATACTATTTTAAAAATATAAATATTTATGTCATTATTTATTTCATTGTGTAAATTTACCAGTTATCTCTCTTTGGATAATTTCACCAATATAGCGACAATTATGGGATAATTAGCCGTATATAGCTCCAAATAAAGCATAGAGCGGTTAAGTATTTGATATCGCAGTTGAATACGATTAACCCCACTATGCTATCTTACCTTCATATTAGAGCAATTAACTACCCCATCCCTTGCTGACTAAAATGGGATATCATCTGGATCTGGTTCTGGCCCAACTCCTACAGGGGATGGAGACTGAACAGGTGCAGGGGGTTGGTATGTCGGTTGAGAGGCTGCTACCTGGGTAACTGGGGCTGATTGCAGGTGGTTTGATTCATAATTATTCGTAGGGACATAGTTTGACTGTGCTGCGGGCGGTTCATTGACCGATGTGGTTCTCATCACTGCTGCTGGTGAACTGGTATAATTACCCTGTCCAATGGCGTGAATCTTTTGTACTGTCAATTCTGCGCGTTTTTCTTTAAATCCTTCGGGACGATCAATTGTATTCATGCCTAAGCGTCCTTCAATGATCACGCGATCGCCCTGATGATAACTTTGATGAATCTCTTTAGCTAAATTTCCCCAACCTACGACTTTTAAAGGGTGGGAAGGATCATCCGGTTTTACTCCCGCTACATGAACAATCATTTCCGTAATTTCTAACCCATCTGGTGTATGACGCAGTTGGGGATCATCGTAAATTTCTGCCATTAAAATACAACTATTCATCAATTTCTCCTGATCCTTGATTTAATCCTATATATAACCTAGCCCTAGGCCCGCTCCAATACTTGGTATTGAATTAACTTAATTCTTACATAGATCGATCATGTCAGTCTACAAAGTTTTTCTAAATAGGCAACCACTACTAGTTATAATTTTCTGTAAGTTGAAAGAAACCTGAAGATGAGCGTAAAAATTACATTAAAATAAAGATTACGCTTCTATTAAATTGATCAGCTGATACCCAAATTAGGAGGAATATATATGGCGCTTGTACCTATGCGGTTGCTATTGGATCACGCTGCTGAACACGGTTATGGCATTCCCGCTTTTAACGTTAACAACTTGGAGCAGATTCAGGCAATCATGAAAGCCGCGACTGAAACAGACAGTCCTGTGATTTTACAAGCTTCTCGCGGTGCTCGTAATTATGCAGGGGAGAACTTCTTGCGCCACCTGATTTTGGCGGCTGTAGAAACCTACCCAGAAATTCCCATTGTCATGCACCAAGATCATGGTAATGCTCCTTCTACCTGCTACTCAGCCATTAAGAACAACTTCACCAGTGTCATGATGGATGGTTCTTTGGAAGCTGATGCTAAAACTCCTGCCAGCTTTGAATATAATGTTAAAGTTACCAGCGAAGTTGTCAACGTCGCNCACTCTTTGGGTGTCAGCGTTGAAGGTGAATTGGGCTGTTTGGGTTCTCTAGAAACTGGCGCTGGTGANGCTGAAGACGGTCATGGTTTTGAAGGTACTCTTGACCATTCTCAACTATTAACTGACCCCGATGAAGCTGTTGACTTCGTAGAAGCAACTCAAGTAGATGCTTTNGCTGTTGCTATCGGTACTAGTCACGGNGCTTATAAGTTTACCCGCAAACCCACCGGCGAAATTTTAGCTATTAGCCGCATTGAAGAAATTCACCGTCGTTTACCTAATACCCATTTGGTTATGCACGGTTCTTCTTCTGTACCTGAAGATTTGTTGGCCCTAATTAACCAATATGGTGGCGAAATTCCTGAAACCTACGGTGTACCTGTGGAAGAAATCCAAAAAGGTATTAAGAGTGGTGTACGCAAGGTAAATATTGACACTGATAACCGGTTAGCGATTACTGCGGCTGTGCGTGAAGCTTTGGCTGCTAATCCTAAGGAATTTGATCCTCGTCACTTCCTCAAGCCTTCTATTAAATATATGCAAAAGGTTTGTGCTGACCGTTATGTACAATTCGGTACTGCTGGTAATGCAAGCAAAATTAAGCAAGTTTCTTTAGAAGATTTTGCTGCTAAGTATGCTAAGGGCGAATTAGTAATGAGAGCGGCTGCTAAAGTTTAATCTTTCTCAGTCATAAATAGGGTATAGCGAGGCTATGCCCCTACAAAAACAAACTGGGAGGCTTTAGAGTTTCCCTGTTTTTTGTGTTTAGCTATGGAAATAACTAAACACAATTAAATCCTTTTTCATTATTGAGATAATCCCTAATTTCTTTGAGTATAGTTACTTGCCNTTTTGTAGTAATTGTTGCGTTAGCCATTATTACTTTAACTTCTTACTAATATACTCAAAAAGGTTAAAAATCAAATATTAATGATAAAACCCTTGTAGTGCGGGCATCTTGCCCGCTAATAGCGTACCTCATGCAAATGGAATGCGTTGTATCTTCTATTTGGCGGTGATCTGTAATTCAATTCGTTGACCGAGTGCGGACAATGTCCTTTCTATGGTAGATAACTTTGTTGCATGGTGAGGATCTAAAATCCGTCTTACTTCCTTTTCATGGATATTAAGAGTAGCAGCAAGTTGGACTTTACTCATACCTTTTTCACGTATGACTAGATATAATGCCGCTTTTAGTGCTGTTTGTGCTGGTACTGCTACTAAATATTCTTGATTTTCTGGTGGTGATGGTTGGGGAATTTCTAGTTTATCATCAATCCGCAGGGCTATAGCTTCTTCTAAACAATCAGCAGCTTCATTGAGTGCTTCTTCCAAGGAGTTACCTTGAGTAATGGCTTCGGGTAAATCACGAAATGTCACTACAAAGCCACCATCTTTTTCATCGGTAGTCAATAAGGCTGGATATACAAATCGAGTCATAATAATCCTGGTGTTAAATTTCATGTTCTTCGATTCCCAACTGATTTAACATGGCTTTGAAAGTACCAGTTTTTAGTTCATCTTTGGGGTTGCGAACTATAGTCAAGTTATCTCCAAAATAGAGTGTTACATGGCTTCCTTTCCCACGTTTTTGATCAACGTAAGATTCGATACNACGCTCTTTTGCTAGTTTTTTTACCTTTCTAATAAATTCACTTCCTTTCATTATGCAATAATCGGATAATTTTGTCCGATAGTCAAGTAAAAAACTTATGGAATAGGTAGGCCATTTGTTTCTAAAGTAGCAATATAGCCTGTAATAACTTCTTTAATATTTATCAATGCTTCGCTTTTGGTTCTACCTTGACTAACACAACCTTTAAGGCTTGGACATTCCTTTAGTCTAAACGCAGGGCAAACTTCTACCTTTACTGCTACAATTAATGGCGAAGCAGCTTTACAAAGCATTACAGTTGATTATAATGCCACTCCTGTACCCTAGGAAACAGATGCGATCCCTGTTATCGATAGCACTGTTCTTTTTGGCACTGGAATTTAGGCAAAACGCAAATTTGCGGCTCGGACAAAATTAGTTTAGTACAGCAATATGCCTAATCAGGCTATTGAGGAAAAAAGGCCAAAAAATAGGGGAAAGTTGAACTTTTCCCCCGTTGTTGTTATGATGATCATTTGGCTGTTGATTTTCTTTGAGTTTCTTTCTGAGCATCTGTCTTTGTTTTTTTAGTTGCCGTTTTCTCGCAGAACCACCTCGGCCTTTGTCGTTTCTGCCTTCTTGACGTGGGGACTCCCAGCGTTTAAGCTGCATGGTTTTTGTGGATAAAATTTCACAGTCTACCNCTATTATAGCATAGTTTTTATTTCATGTCTACTGCATTTTCCGTCATTTTTGGCTGTCATAGTTTTAACCTTGCTGGATATAACTATGCAACATAACTAAGGTTTCCGCTAATTGACTCAAACGATTTTCTATGCTTTGTTTTCTTCCTAACAATTGTCGTAATCTTTGGTGACGAGCGATCGCTATACTCACACTAGGGACTTGTTCGACAGGACAGGGGCGCGACCATACCTGACCAACCGCATCTACTCCACATAGTTTATAGTCAGTATGTAGCATTTTAGATGATTCTTTTTCNTCATTGGCGCAAATTTCTTCTATATAGTTCATTAACCGAGCTACTTCAGCATGGCGGAGGGTAGCTGTTCCAACTGTTTCTGATTCTTGGACATTAGATTCTAACCAACCATCAATAATTTGTCCTTCTAAGTAAATATCCTGAATTTGCTGTACTATTTTTTGTAGTTCTATTTGCCAACTCGCAACTTTTTCTTGAATTTCTTGGAGCATATTCATGGCCAGCGCTGGATTAGCGCAGTGACGATGATTACTAAAGGAAGGAGTTTTAAATTTAGGAAGAGTTGGGGTTTTTTCTCCATTCCTTCGGGACGGAAAAACTGGGACTGAATCATGGTGAGGAAAATTTATTTCCTCTGCAGTTACAGAACTTTCTTGATCTGTATCTAAATTGGTATTATGGACTTCTTCCCTACCTTGAGAACTTTCTGTAGATTCCTGGGGACGAACACTAATGCGAAAGGAGAAAGAGCGTTTTGTTTCCTCACCTATTTCTGTGATGGTATCATCATTACGAGTTTTCAAATCATGTAGCGTGGCCTCTATTCGTTTTAGTCCTGCTTTCATAAAAATATCCTAGAATTTATGGTCTTGGCCAAGAAAGAATTCAGAACCACAGACGGAATTTTTCTCAAATTGGTAAATTTAGTTGGCTTTCCTGTGGGGATACTTTATTTAACTTGTGTATTCTTCCTTTTTAAACATTATATGATGAGTAAAGTGATTTTGGTGACAGGTGCAGCCCGTTGTGGTAAAAGTGAATGGGCAGAGGATTTGGCAATAAACTCGCAAAAAACTGTGGTGTACATTGCCACAGCTAGACAAAATCCAGATGATTTAGAATGGCAGCAGCGGATTCAAAAACATCAACAGCGCCGTCCTCCAGATTGGATAACTCTCTCTGTACCTGTAGAATTGACTGCTACTTTAGCTCAATCTCAGCCGAATACTTGCCTGTTGGTTGATTCTTTAGGAACTTGGGTGGCTAATTTTCTGGAAGATGATGATCTAGATTGGGAAAATAGAATAATAGAGTTCTTAAATATTTTACCGTTAGTTGAGGCTGATATTATATTTGTGGCGGAAGAAACTGGTTGGGGTGTAGTTCCAGCTTATCCTCTGGGGCGCAAATTCCGTGACCGTCTGGGGGCTTTAGTTCGACAATTAGGGAGAATTTGTGAACCTGTTTATTTAGTTGTAGGTGGTCATGTTCTCAATTTGAGTTTATTGGCTGTACCGTTACCAGTACCGCGCAGTTCGGTGTATGGTCTATTTAATAATGATGATTCCTAATTAAGCTGCTGTGCATTTGACTTGTATAAGTCTAGCGGGCAAGAAGCCCGCACCACAAGCCCTAACTATTTTAGGATTATTAACTTTAGCTGCGTAACAGCTTAATTACAACTTTTGCATATTGTGACTAACAGGATCAAAATTTCTAGGAAATTTCGTGCTTTCATCGTAATATGCACCATGTAAATTCGCTCCATATAATTTAGTATAATGCAGTTTAGTACCGCGCAGATTCGCTTCAGTGAGATTGACACCAGATAGATTTGCTCTAGTTAAATTTGCCTGTGCTAAATTTGCCCTACTTAAATCTGCTCCCCAAAGTTTAGCCTTAGCTAAATTAGCCTCGCTTAGATCTGCTCCCCATAAATTAATCCCTGGTAAATAGACATTAATTAATTTAGCTTTGATTAAATTAGCAGAAACAAAATATCTTTGACCTGCAAGATAACGCCGTTTTAGTTCCTCAGTTTCCATATCTAATTAAGCCACAAAACCTCTATCTCCACAATACTTCCTAAGTTATTGATTGGCGTTTTGTGACCATCAAAATTTTTGCCCATATCAAACTAGTTGTATTATTAGACATAAGTAAGTTACTAATGCTTATACAAATATAACTATGTTACACATAAAAAACGCCTGAGTTGTTTAACCCAAGCGTTTCCCCGTATAACTTTTTACCAATTCACTATTTTTGTGACATTTAAAACCCGCAACTAAGATAACAAAAAGTATAAATAGTGCTAAGGAACTTGTAACAAATATAAAGTGAATTGGTATCACTCCTTGCATTCACTAAAGATATCTCTTTTAAAGTGAAATAGCTAGTGTAGAGAGTGACACTTTCTTGACTGAACACTAGTTAAATATAAACCCTGGCAGATAGTAGCTAATAAAACACTAATAAGCAGCAAGTAGCAGGTATTTTTATAGTAAAAACGCGCATATTATCAGTATGGTTATAGTAGTTGAAGTTTAACCATGCTGATTGTCAACGATAAAAATGATCAAATGCTAATATCTGTAGTCGCAGTTACAGCTTTAACAGGAATTAAATAATTAATCTGAGAATACTGATTTTCTGAGAATTTTCTGAGCTAAAATGGAGCTAGTGGGGTCATCTCTGGTAGTAAATTCTTTAAATTGCACATTTACACAACTCCAGCGAAAATGTCTCAAGAACCTCAAAAATCACCTCAAATCCAAGAACTAATTGGACTGAAACCACAACACTTTGCTGACCTAATTAGAGCCGCACAATTAATTTTTGATCCGACTGCGGGGGTTACTGGTAGAAATGTCAGAATTAATTGGGAAGATTTTGGTATTCCTCAAAATATAGAGGATAATCTCAGAATTATTGGTGAAGAATTTCAATATGCTTCTCCCCATGTTCCTGTTGATTTTATTTGGGGTAAGTTAACTACAGAAACTCGAATTTGGTTTCTGGAAAATAAGGAGCAATTATGGCAGTTTGAAGAAATTTTACCTGCACTTGACGAAGATTAACTATTGCCAAAAACACTTTTTTAAGTAGGATATATAAATTTTATATCCTACTTATTTACCAGAAAAAATTTATGGAAATTATAAATTCTCGGGTTTTATTGGTTTCGTTGTCTTTGATATTTCCCATGATAGATCCAGTTGTTAATAAGCCTGTAATGGCTTTAGTTGCTAGGACAATAAATGATAATCAGTCAATTATTAATCAGCAAATATTCGTTAATAAAAGTGAATTTGGGGTTAGGATAATTAATTCATCAGGAAAGGTCAATTTTTTCCCAACAACTAAAGTTCCCTTAAAAGAAGGTGATGCTTATGGTTGGAGAATTACAATTGATAACTATCAAGGTGAAGTAAAATGGCGTGAAGTTTTGACCTTACCAAAATATCCAGAAACTTGGATAACAGAAGATCATAAAAATTTCTCAATATCAGCAGATGGAAAAACAGCGATTTCTCAGCGTACAGTAATACCTATTAATGGTGTAATTGAAAATTTTTGGACTATTTCTCCTGGAGATCCTTTGGGTAAACATCAAATAGAAGTTTATATTGATGAACGTCTAATTGGTACTTTTGTATTTGAAATAGTTCCATTTTAAAATGACAGTTTTGTGCTAAATATAAACATAGCATCTTTTTTGTAGACTAATTATGTCAATCTCATCTTACATTTTTCTAGCTGGTGCTAGTCGCGGTGTTGGTCAAGAAATCGCTAAATATTTGACAGCACAACAAATTCAGGTTAAGGCACTCTTAAGAACAGAATCCGCTGCTATGGAACTAAAAGCAATGGGTATTCATCCAACTTTAGGAGATGCCTTAAATATAACTGATGTTGAACAGGCAATTTTAGGAAATGAACCTATTAAAGCTGTTATCAGTACATTAGGAGGCTTACCTACGGATGATATTAAACCTGATTATATTGGCAATAAAAACCTCATTGATGTGGCAATTAAAGCAGGAGTTCAAAAGTTTATTTTGGTGACTTCTATCGGTAGTGGTAATAGTGTTGTAGCTTTACCTCCTCAAGCTTTAGAAGTTCTCAAACCAGTTTTAATTGAAAAGGAAAAAGCCGAACAATATTTAATTTCCAGCGGACTTAACTATACAATTATTCGTCCTGGTGGTTTAAAATCAGAACCGGCAACCAACAACGGAATTATTACCGAAAATCATCGAATTGTTGGTACTATTCATCGTGCGGATGTTGCCCAATTAGTTTGTCGCTGTTTACATTCTGCTGATACTAATAATAAGATCTTCTCCGCCGTAGATCGAAATATGATATATCCAGGATTACCGGAGTTTGTGGAATTTAATTTAGATTAATTAGGTGCTACGACACTAATCTAAATCAACAATTAATAAAGCAGATGAAATTAGGTTTTCAGGTGTTTTTAATAAGTGGTTAATTTCTACCATTTTAACCAGAAAATACTACCCGAAAACCACAAATTCTTAAACCACCATCTGCTTCATTCCAACTTCTACTAGCGCTGCGACAAAGTTCAGCGCTAAAATTCCATGCACCACCTCTTAAAACCCGACGATGTTTATCACCTCCATCTTCCCATACACTACCATTTGTAGGTGCACCATGATAATTATTATGCCAAGGATCTGCACACCATTCCCAGACTAAACCGTGCATATCATATAAACCAAAAGCATTAGCGACTTCAAAATAACCAACATTTGTTGTTTCTTTACGAAATCTACTTTTAGGTTCGACAGAATAAGTATCGCTACCACTACAGTTAATTAAATCGGAAGTAATTGTTTCTCCAAAATGAAAAGATGTGGTAGTTCCCCCACGACAAGCATATTCCCATTCAGCTTCACTGGGTAAACGATATTGTCTTCCAGTTTTGACGGATAATCTTGCACAAAATTCTACAGCTTCATACCAAGAAACATTTTCTACTGGCAAATTTGCACCTTTAAATTTTGATGGATTGGGGTGCAATGGTTGTTTAATTTGAGGTAAAGCTACTACGGTTCTCCATTGTAATTGTGTAATAGGATATTTTCCCATAAAAAATGGTGGAACTATAACTTGATGTTGAGGACGTTCATCATCATCACCTTCACAACTGAGAGAACCCATGATAAAATGTCCACTAGGAATTGATACCATTTCCAAAGTTGTATTTCTGCCTAATTCTTCTGCAAAATATTTAGTATTGCGTCTATCTCTGTTAACTTCTCTCCCAGAAGTATCTACAGTAATCACATAAAAATCGAAATTGTATAAGGGAGGTAAGGGAACAGTAATTTTTGCAGGAAGTTCGGGAGGTGGTGGTATTAATGCTTGTTGAGTAAAGGGAGAAAATTTGATAACTACGGGAGATTTAGGAGAGTTTAAAGCATCTAAAATATCCATTGCTGACTGATATCTATCATTAGCAAAATGTTGGAGTAATTTATCTAGAATCTGCCTTAATTCTTCACTAATATTAATTCTTTTGATTTGCAATCTTTCTGTCCATAACCATTTAGCATTCATAGCATCATAAAGATGATCTTGAAGTTGTCCATAATCATCCTGAAATGGTAAATCTTGAGTTAATAACCGTACACAAGTTACACCCAAAGCATATAAATCACTTGCTTGACAAGCAAAACCGGCCATTTGTTCTATTGGTGCATAACCAAGAGTATAAATAGCAGTTGCTTGTCTAGCTAAACTAGTTTGAGTAACTTGTTTTGCACCTCCAAAATCAATTAATACGGGTTTTTTATCACTATCTCGACGAATAATGTTTTCTGGTTTAATATCACGGTGAATGACATTATGTTTGTGAACAAAATCCAAAACTGGTAATAAATCAGCTANAAGTTGCCTAATTTCTGTTTCAGAATAAGCTTGATTTTGTAGTTCCTCTAGAAGAGTTTTACCAATTATAAATTCCTGCACTAAATATAANCTAGAACCCTGTTCAAAATAAGCCAAAAGTCGCGGAATTTGAGAGTGATTTTCTCCCAAATCATACAATCTAAAAGCTTCTTCTTTGAAAAATTTNGCAGCTTTAGCACGTTGTCCAGTTCCTTGAACTTGGGGGAAAAATTGCTTAATTACACAAGGTGCATTCAGTCTATCTACATCTTCAGCAGCGTAGGTTCTGCTAAATCCACCTTCACCTAATAACCTCAAAACCCGGTAACGATTTCTTAGGGTTTCTCCAAAGTTATTTTCTTGACAACTGAGACAATATGTAGCGGTTTTCGGGTTGAAGGGGTTGGAACAATTGGGATTTTGACAAATTTGCATAGAAGTTGGGAAAATAGCATCCTGTAAAAGTAATCCCCAATTTTATTAATTTGTCAAAATGATTTTGATTGTTGTTAGAAAAAAATAGTCAAAATATAAATTAGTTTATGGGGGAAGGTGAAAAAATCTAAGTTTTGATTTACTTATAAATAACACTTTCAGTTAGAAAAATCTGTGCTGTTTGTTGCACAGATTCTAATTTTTTTCTTAGTCTATTTACTGCTTTGTTGGTNTTTATACTTCAACTCAACCTACAAATCTACAAATCAAAGNTTTTCCAATTTGGACTAAGTACAGAAGCAAAACTTTCTAGAAATTTGGTATAGAGTGTCTATTTAATTAAGATCCCTGTGGGGACTACCAGCAGGAGTATTTAAGGGTAGAGAAAATCAACATTTCAAACATTTTACTTGACCTATCGCTAAGGTTACACTTAGACGTAAAGTAATAATAAATATCAGTATTGAGATTGAGTAATAGCGGAGAATACTTGCACTACTCATATTTTATTACTTGATAATTGCGGATAATATGGTAAATTTACTGGAAAGTCAAGGGAAAATACATAAATTCTCTTTTATACTATTGAATAATTTGATAATCAACGCTGTAGTATATTTGACAAGATTTTATGATTATGGTATATTTATGGAGATTTTAGAATTTAACTTTTTTTATGTCACATTCTCCTACACCAGATAAAGATCCTGATCAAATCCAGAATGCTGATAATGCTGATTCTGATAAAAAACAGAATATGAATTCCCAAGTTCATAGCACTTTACTCGCTCTGACTGATTTAATTCAGCAATTCTCTAAATTAATAGGGATATTAAAGAATAATCCCATATTAATTAATATTATAGTGGCACTAGGAACGGGATCAATTTCATGGGCATTTTATTCGAGTGATTTTCAAAACCAGGCGTATCAAGAAGAAAAAATTAATTTGGAAGAAGTGTGTCAATCTGAGACAATTAAAAAAAGAATGAGGGAGATAGATGAAATAAAGCCTAACCTAGACAAATATAACCTATCTAGCGGTTCACCCAAGTTAGTAGAGAATAAAAGAGTTTATCCAGTATTTCGATGGGTATGTGAGTTCGAAGCAAAAGGAGAGACTGAGTTAAAACCTGAGCCACTTAAAATAGGCCTTGATTTGGATGAATATTGTCGACAAAAATACAAGGCTGAATCATTGAAGAAAGCAACTCATCGAAATTACAAAGACCCTAATTCTTTGTATTGTGTTAACCCTAATTGAGAATACACAGTTATTAGCATAACAAGTGCTAAAGAACCACAATAAATAAAATCAATAAAGACCTAGATTTGTGGAGATTTAGCACTGCTAAACCGCTCCGTATTCAGGATATCTGAGATTGTGGGATAGGATTTCAAGATTGGGAAAATACCTACCCTACAATGATTTAAATTTCGCAGCTTAACTCACCGGCTTTTTTNGTAAAACGGCGATTTTCTCGATAATCTACCCGACAATCTATCACCGCTGGAACATCTTGCGCGAGTGCTTCTTTAAGTAGGGGAACAAAGTCTGCTACAGATTCCACTCGATAACCTTTTAATCCCATACTTTCGGCAAATTTGACAAAATCAGGATTACCAAAATGGACAAAAGATGAATTACCTGCTCCAAATTGATTTTCTTGTTTCCACTCAATTAAACCATAGCCACCGTCATTAAAAATCAAAGTCACAAATGGTGTTCCTACTCGCAAAGCTGTTTCTAATTCTTGACAATTCATCATAAAACCACCGTCACCAGTAGCAGCGACAACTTTACGATTGGGATAGACTAATTTGGCTGCTAATGCACCAGGAATAGCAATACCCATGGCTGCAAAACCATTAGAAATAATGCAAGTATTGGGACTATGACAATGATAATGTCTAGCAATCCACATTTTATGTGCACCAACATCAGAAATCACAATATCATCTGGTCCCATAACTTGCCGCAAATCATAAATTAATTTTTGCGGTTTAATAGGAAATTCATCATCTTTAGCGTATTCTTCATAATCATCCCGAATATTAGCACGTAAGCCGATAGAATAGGGATTGGGTTTATTATGTCTATCTGCTAATTTTAATATCTCATTCAAAGAATCAGAAATATCTCCCACTATTTCTACTTGGGGAATATAACTACTATCAATTTCTGAAGAAGTTGCTGCTACATGAATAATAGGAATAGTCCCTTCAGGGTTCCATTTTTTGGGAGAAAATTCAATTAAATCATAGCCGATAGCTATAACTAAATCTGTATTATCAAAACCGCAGGTAATAAAATCTCGTTGTTGTAATCCCACAGACCAAAGTGCTAAAGGATGAGTATAGGGAATTACTCCTTTACCCATAAAAGTATTCACAACAGGAATATTCATTTGGGTAGCAAATTGGGTGACAGCGTCGCTAGATTTAGCCCTAATTGCACCATTTCCTACTAAAATAATGGGATTAACTGCTTGGGAAATTGTCGCAGCAGCAGCACGAATACTAGCAAAGGAAGCATAGGTTTTTTCACTATTATCCTTATTTAAAGGTTTGCCTTCTACGGGCATAGCGGCTATATTTTCTGGTAAGTCAATATGTACAGAACCGGGTTTTTCTGTTTGTGATCTTTTGAAAGCTTTTCTGACAACTTCAGGTGTAATACTCGGTCTAACAATCTGTTTATTCCACTTAGTAACTGGGGCAAACATAGCCACCAAATCTAAATATTGATGGGATTCAATGTGCATTCTATCTGTTCCCACCTGGCCTGTAATTGCTACTAATGGCGCACCATCTAAATTAGCATCTGCTACTCCTGTCATTAAATTAGTTGCCCCTGGTCCAAGAGTAGAAAGACAGACTCCGGCTTTTCCTGTTAATCTACCATAAACATCGGCCATGAATGCTGCACCCTGTTCATGACGGGTNGTAATAAATTGAATTGATGATNTTTTTAAAGCTTCTAAAACGTGCAGATTTTCCTCTCCAGGAAGTCCAAAAACATATTGAACTCCTTCATTTTCTAAACACTGTACTAATAATTCTGCGGTATTCATAATTTTGGTGATTGGTGATTACTATTTCACTAAATTTCTAAGTTTCTAATAACGAACCACGGAGGCACGGAGAACACAGAGAAAAAATACTATGTTCCCTTTACTTGACCCAAATA
>B570J29609_1000025_pt1 | contig 19175 bp, 17 predicted proteins | sample LakMenEpi30Jul09_FD_29609 | JGI IMG/M metagenome (IMG submission 29609) | reverse complement strand
ATTTTACTGCCGTTAATTGGTGCGGCTTTGATTGGTTTCTATCCTTTTGGTATTACTGCTAAACTAACCCGAATCATCGCTTTTGTTTTTAGCATTATTATTTTTCTATGGAGTATTTTCCTGGCAACTCAATTTAATCCGGGAGAAATTGGTCAACAGTTTGCTGAATCCTTACCTTGGGTAGATGCTATTGGCTTAAACTATAATCTAGGTGTAGATGGTTTATCTCTACCTTTATTAGTTNTNAATGGTTTATTAACTTGTATTGCTATTTATAGCAGCGATGAATCTCAACAACGTCCTAGATTTTACTATTCTCTAATCCTGCTCTTAAATGCTGGGGTGATAGGAGCATTTTTAGCACAGGATTTATTGTTATTCTTCCTGTTTTATGAATTGGAATTAATACCCTTATATTTGCTAATTGCGATTTGGGGGGGGCAAAAACGGGGTTATGCAGCCACAAAATTTCTGATTTATACAGCTTTTTCAGGAATCGTCATTTTAGCTAGTTTCTTGGGTATGGTTTGGTTAAGTGGTTCTCCCAGTTTTGGACTAGCAACATTAAATTCCCAATCTCTACCCTTAGCAACGCAAATTTTACTCCTGTCTGGAATTTTGGTGGGTTTTGGGATTAAAATTCCCCTCGTTCCCTTCCATACTTGGCTGCCAGATGCCCACGTAGAAGCCTCCACACCCATATCTGTGTTGTTAGCTGGAATATTATTAAAACTAGGGACTTATGGCTTACTGAGATTTGGGATGAATTTATTACCAGATGCTTGGGCTTATGCAGCACCTTGGTTAGCCACATGGGCGGTAATTAGTGTATTATTTGGAGCATCGTGTGCGATCGCACAAACAGACATGAAAAAGATGGTAGCGTATAGTTCTGTCGGACACATGGGCTATGTATTATTAGCAGCAGCAGCATCTACACCCCTGAGCGTCTTGGGCGCGGTTATGCAAATGATTAGTCACGGGTTGATATCCGCCATGTTATTTCTGTTAGTGGGAGTCGTGTATAAAAAAACTGGTAGTCGTGATTTAGATGTAGTGCGGGGATTACTTAATCCAGAACGAGGTTTGCCAGTTATTGGTAGTTTAATGATTGTTGCCGTTATGGCCAGTGCGGGTATACCGGGAATGGTGGGATTTATTTCCGAATTTATTGTTTTTCGCGGCAGTTTTGCGGTTTTTCCGGTTCAAACATTATTAGCAATGCTGGGAACAGGTTTAACTGCGGTTTACTTCTTAATTCTTTTAAATCGTGCNTTTTTCGGACGGTTATCAGCAGCAGTTACTAACTTACCTCGTGTTTATTGGAGCGATCGCATCCCTGCCATCATTTTAGCAGTAGCGATCGTTATTTTCGGCATTCAACCCAATTGGTTAGTCTATTATACGCAAGCCACAATTACCACAATGGTAAAAATGAATAATCATCATGTAATAGCTAATGTGTCTTTGGATAAAGCTAAAATCAAAAGTTAAACGATGGATATTGGAGACTGGGAAAACTCACCCTATGTCTTAATCCCAATCTCTAATTATCAATGAAAGTGTATATCTGAACAAACAATTTCCGATATGATACAATCAAGAAAGTGAATAAATTTGCACAAATTACGCAATCCTGTTCAATGAAATTAAAGGTATTATACATGAAAGCGGATAACTTAGAAATATATGCTGATGGAGCGGGACTTATGGTTGGACCAACTATAAGTAAACTTAGTTTTTACTCTGTAGTAGACATTTCAGAAAATAATGGAGAAAAGGAAACTGAAAAAGAATTGAAAGTACAGATAGCTATTCCAACACTTACTTTACTGAAATTATGTGCTGGATTTTTAACACAAGTAAAAACTGACGAAAAAGGAATTGTTGATACTATAGATAGTCATAAAGAGGAAATTATTAAGACATTAGCAAATGTAACTTTAAAAGAAAGTGAGGAAGAATAAAAATGTCTACTATAAATATAAAGCCAAAAAGTGAAATATCTTCTTTTTTTCCAGAAAACAGAAAAAAAGATAATTATGAATTTTTGTATAAAACTAAAGAGCAAATAAATCAATATAGCAGTTCCCATGCTCGTGAGATACAAAGTTTTTTAGTTTTAGGGAACAGGGAACATGGAACAGCGAATAAATTGCTGTCTACTTCATTAGACTCGGCAACGATATACTCTTATAAAGTAGTTGCTTTTGAAGAGGAAACCAGACATAACAAATTACAAAAATTAGTTCAATTAGTTACAAAAATACGTAATTATCTTTCTTTACCTGATGATTGGGATGGTTATGAAGGAATTGCACCTAAATCAAAAACAATTGAAGAAACTATTTCTGTAGTTAAACGTTTGCATGATTATCACATATCATTACCTAAACCAATGGTAAATGGTACGGGAATAGTTGGTTTATTTTGGGAAAAAGACAGCATCTATATTGAGATATGTTTTGAAGGTGATGGAACATTTTGGTACTATGGTAAAGATGGTAATTCAGAAATTGGAGAAGAATCTGTGTCTCTTAAAAAAGAAACTGAATTTCCCAGAAACTTAATTAATTTAATCGCCAAAATTTAATTTTCTATGAGTTGTTCAGAGATTTATACTGTTACATCTAATAGATGTAAGTTTGCTCAACAAAACGACCCTCAATGTAATTGTGAAACTGTGTCAGTTAGTCAATATTCTCCAGGTGTGGTAGAAGATAATGAAATACTAATCAGACAAATTTATTCACCTATTCACATAGATAAACAAACTGGAAAAATATTACCACTTGCCTTTTTAGATGTTCAAGACAAAGGTATGTCCGTAAATCGTAAAATCTATTCCTCAATAGAAGAGTTAAATAAAAAAGTTCAATACAAGCTAAGGTTAGATGAGAAACGGGGTAAAGGTAAAGGTTTTGAGGGTATTATTTATGCAACTTGTCAAGATGTCAGAGCAATAAAAACTAATGATAATCTAAAAGCTTTTTGTGTTTATGATACAGGTAATAGAAATGATATTTCTCATGCCGATATATGCCAAACTATATCTAGTCGTGTAGAAGGAAGTAGAATCCGCTCTAAATTGAGGGAAATTTTTTCAGACATACCTATAAAATTAGATATTTTATTTACTAATTAACTTCTATTTTAGTTTAAATTGAATTATGACCTACCCTTCAATCCTTCCTTATACTTTCTGGAGAAACACTAATGATCACAACTCAAAAAAATCCCCCTTACAACCCCCTAGCTGAATTTGTAGAACGTTTACAAACTGGTGAAACATTACTAAAAGATAATCCCGAAAACGTTTTAGAAGTTGTTGGTATTCTCAAAAGTTATGGTATAGTTTTAGATGCCTATTCTAAAAACCTCATTTACATCGCTGAACATCAATTTTTAGTGTTTTTTCCCTTCTTCAAATATTTTAATGGTGATATTTCTCTTGCCAAATTACTCCGTCATTTATGGCATGATCGGATTAATTTTGAATATGCGGAATATTGCCTGAAAGCCATGATGTGGCATGGTGGAGGTGGTTTAGATGCATACTTAGATACTACAGAATTTGAAGATAGGGCTAAAGTTGTTATTGCTGCTAAGTTTAAATATAATCCCCTAATTTTGGGAATAAATCAACTGTTTCCCGAATTTTTAATAGAACAATTACGAGTCTCGGCTTATTACACTGGGTTAGGTCAATTTTGGCGAGTTATGGCTGATATGTTTCTAAATTTATCAGATCGCTATGACAACGGCGAAATTAAATCTATTCCCCAAGTTGTAGAACATATTAAATTGGCTTTAGTTGCAGATGCAATGAAACCAATTACATATAGTGTCGAAATTGGCAATAAAGTCTATGATCTGATTCCCGAATCAATGGGTTTAACCTTCCTTGCAGATACCGCAATTCCCTATGTAGAAGCGGTATTTTTTAGAGGTACACCATTTTTAGGAACAGTTTCCTTAAACGCGCAAGCATATCAAGTTCCTCCAGATCAATCTCGATTCCAATATGGAGCATTATACGCAGATCCTTTACCTATTGGTGGTGCGGGTATTCCTCCTACTTTGTTAATGCAAGATATGCGTCATTATTTACCAGAATACTTACATAGTATTTATCGTCGTAGTCTCAGAAGTGAAGATGATTTGCGAGTCCAAATTTGTATGAGTTTCCAAAAATCGATGTTTTGTGTAACTAGCGCCGCAATTTTAGGACTTTTACCTTATCCTTTAGATACTCAAGATTTATCTGAGCAAAAAAATAATCAGATCTATTTAGAAAAGTGGATGTCAAGATTAGAAAATTCTCAGTTATTAGAAGTAAATAAATAGGGTGATACTAATTGCAGATGAAGCTGCATAAAATTAGATTTCTAGAATAATTGACCGCAGATAAACGCAGATTAACGCGGATAAATATCTTTGATGATTATTCTGTGCAGCTTCATATAAAGTTGGTATCTTGTCAATATTTAGAAGTATTTGAAATTTACAGACCAAACCAAACTAAGAAATTATCCCACCAAGAAGTAGAAAGATTTCCCACAGATAATTGCATTTTTTGGCGAATATTTTGAATATTCCAGTTGGTAAGTCTAGCTAAAGTTCGCGCTTCTTTTTCAAATCGCTGATTTAAAGAACTTTTATATTGTCTTCCTGCACTACATTCGAGATTACCTGTAAATGGGTGTTGTAAAATATAACGTCCTTGAAAAAAGTCCCGTTGAGAAGTTATTTGAAACATCAAATCTTCGGGAAATTTATTTCTGGTGTAACGCACGTGCAAGCGAGTAATGAAAACACTACTACTAGGGAAACGAGAACGAAAACGGCGAGATACTGGTCTATCACTACTATTATTATCTAACCAAAACACACCCGCTTGTTTTAATTCTTCATTATTAAGTGGTTCAGCAGAACAAGGATCACAACTACTCATATCCCAAGCATATTCTAAAAAACCGACTTTTTTATCTTCTTTGGTGTAAGAAGTTTGAAACATGGATTTATAAAAATCACCAAATTCATTTTTCACAAAAACAGGAATATTTACATCTGAAGGAACTTTAACAGTGCGATAATTAGTAATTTCTGCCTGTCCCTGGGGTGATAAAATATAAACAATTAAATCCTGTTCTGTAGTAGCATTAATCATTCCTAAACGAATGGGTAACATAAATTTTAGTGATTCGTAGGAAATTTGTAAAGGACGCAGGAATTGATAACCTGATTCGGTAAATTTATCTAAGTTGACTTTCGCAACAAAGAATTTCATGGAAGAACGAATGTAGGGTTTTAGTAATTCTTTTGCACCTTTAGGAATTTTATAACCATTACGATTTAGCCAAATTTCTAATCCACCAGATTCTTTAGCACTCAAGATGACAATATCATATTCACCAACATTAAATTTGGCTTCAACCGTTACACCTAAATTGCTATCTTTCTTCACGCTATTTTCTGCACCTGTTATTATTTCTACTGCTTGTGTTGAAGGCATAACCGTCATTATATCATTTTGGGAACAGGGGTCAGAATCGAAATATTCAACTAATCTGGGGGCGCTAAAAGCATCTAATCTTTCAATAATTTTCGGTTGGGCTACATGAACTTGTTCTTTTTGTAATACTGTGGGAACAGGAATAACAACTGCAAAATCTTTAACATCACCTTGAAAATCATTAGCCATTGTTAAAACGGTACGATTTCCGTCTCTTGCTAGTATGACTTGTGAAGCTTGGTTATAGAGTTTTGTATCAGCTTTAGCCACATAAAACCCACAAAAAGCCCAAGCTGTAGGCACAAAACACAGCACGGCTAAAAGTGCAGAGATTAAGGGCATGAATAGGCGAAAAAATTGCATTTTTATACCTCAGTTGATGATAGTTAATTGATGATTTTCTGCTGATAATTCTGTTTTATTCCACCAAGAAAATCTAGGTGTAATCCAGAATTGATCTAAGATAATAGTCAAAGGGGCAAGGGTAAATAAAGCCCAAAAAACAGCAGTTGGTAAAAAGAATAAATTCCGCAAAATAAACGTTAATAAGGCAATAGATACTGCCCAGATTATTCTACTAATATTGGCGTTGGGAATTGAACGCGGATCTGTCACCATAAACAGAGAAAATAATAGTAAAGATCCACTCATTAAATGATGAAAATAAACATCCCAAGTCCAACCTAACCACATATTTCTTATGGCTGCTAAGAGGGAATAAGCACCTAAAAAAGCGGCGGTAGTATCCCAACGACCAACGCGCTTTAAAATCATTCCTCCAGTCCCCAAAAATAACAACGCATACCACCATTCTTCCCCCCATTGTCCTGGGGATACCCAAGCATCATTAGTGAGGGTGAGAACAGTAATAATGCCAAAATTAGCAGGATTAAAAAAGTGCTTTTCTCCAAATTGAAAGAGAAATTTACTAGCTATGGCTGCAAATCCAGCTAAGGCCATGGTTGGCCAATGATCAACCCGTAATAATAAACTGAGTCCTAAGGAGGTAATTAGGGGACTACGAATATTAATTACTGGAAAATTGTCTTGGGATTTAGTGATCAATGAGAAGATAATTTGAGTTATAATGCAGGAAGCGATCGCCACACCAATAAATTCTGGATGTAATGTCCAGTCTCGCGTTAAAATTCCCAAAATCAAAAATAAACTCAGAAATAGAATTTGATAATCTCGAATATCTTTGTATAATATCATCTTCAGTCTAGGCATTACCCGCAGATTTTTTCTTAATTTAAACTAATTTGATCATAACAGAATTTACGCAATTGGTACAAGCGATCACCTAAGGAGAGGGTTGCAGTGTGTTGGCGAATATTGTTACTTACTAATGTTAAAATATCTAAGATTGATGAGAACGACGAATTTCTGTAATTTGGTCTGCCATATCTAAAAGGAACTTGGGCATTTGAGAACCTGTCAGGATAATATCAATATGAGAGGGACGGTGAGCAAGAAACTCTAAAACCTCAGATTCAGGAATTAAACCGAAATTTACCGCTAAACTCAACTCATCTAATACTAGTAAAGAATACTTACCTTCATTAACTACCTTTTGAGTATGTTGCCAAAGTTCTTGTAAAGCTTGATTTTCCGATTCATCTAAATCTGAATTATCAATATAACGAGGCAAATCACAGCGAATCCAGTCTAAATGTTTTCCCATTTGGGTAGGTCGTTCACATCCTTGACGAATACCACCTTTGAGGAACTGGATTATTAATACTGGTGTACCTTGTCCAGCAATTCTCAGTGCTTGTGCCATCACACTTGTAAAAAAGCTACGCTCAGGACTAGTAAAAACTTGTACTAATCCTGTCACGGAATATGGTAAACTGAGAGTCGAATTTAGACCAGGAGTTTCTAATTGAGCAACCATAAGACAAATTTAAACAACTAACTATTTTAAACAACTAACTATGTTACTGAATTGAGGTATAAAAATCAAAAATTTCTTGGCTCAAATTTTGACTTTTTACGTTTTTGTGCCTTTACGTGAGATAAATCTATGCTTTTATTCACTAAAGTCAATTTAATAAATTACAAATCAAAAGACATAATTATCATACAGCACTATTGAGCATTCCCACGATTAATATGTATAAGACAGTAAGCAAAAATTCAAAAGGAGATTTTAATGGTTTGGCAACGTCTTGACGGAAGAAAACCCAGTGAACTCCGTCCCCATAGTTTTTATCCTGATTTTACCCGCTTTGCACCAGGTTCGGTTTTAGCCAAGTGTGGTGATACTCAAATTTTATGTACTGTCAGTATCGCAGAGGGAGTACCTAAATTTTTGACTGGTAGTGGTCAGGGTTGGTTGACAGCAGAGTATAGAATGTTGCCATCAGCTACCAAAAAACGCCAGGAACGGGAATTAATGAAATTATCGGGGAGAACCCAGGAAATTCAACGTTTAATTGGTAGAAGTTTAAGGGCTGCTTTGAATTTTGAGGTTTTAGGAGAACGGACGCTAATGGTAGACACAGACGTATTACAAGCCGACGCAGGGACGAGGACAATGGCAATTACAGGGGGTTTTGTGGCTTTAGCCCATGGTATATCTCAATTATTACAGCAAGGGGTGTTAGAGCGATCGCCTTTATGTAGACAAATAGCAGCGGTTTCTGTAGGTTTGTTGCAGGATGAACCATTTTTAGATCTTAATTACATTGAGGATGTAGCCGCAGATGTAGATTTAAATGTAGTTATGAATGATAAATTAGGAATTATTGAAGTTCAGGGAACAGCGGAGGTAGGAAGTTTTAGCCGTCAGCAATTAAATCAAATGTTAGATTTTTCTGAACAAGGTATACAGCAATTATTAACTGCTCAAAAAAATGCCATTCCTGATTGGAATACCTTATTTATAGAAAATTAAATTGCCATATTTACCAAATAAAAAAATTCAATTAGTGTCTGTAAACTTGCCACCAAAAAGAAATTTAGAACAATCTTGGTTAATTCGCTATTTGTCGGTATTTCTGTTGTTAGGTCAAATTTTACTGCATTTACTGCGCGGGAAAACCTACTATCGCAAGATATTAGAACATACAGTTACAGCAGGTCCTGCTTCTCTTTCTCCAGTGTTATTAGTCAATGGTTTTGCTGGGATGATTTTCACCATTCAAACCGCTAGAGAATTGGTGAGATTTGGGGCTGTAGATACTGTTGGCGGTGCATTTGCTTTAGCTTTTTGTCGAGAATTAGCACCAATTTTAACTGCTAGTATTATTGCTGGACAAGTTGGTTCAGCTTTTGCTGCGGAATTAGGAGCAATGCAGGTGACAGAGCAGATTGACGCTTTATATATGCTCAGAACAGACCCTGTTGATTATCTAGTTTTACCTAGAGTCATTGCTTGCTGTTTAATGATGCCTGTAATGATGATTTTTGCGGTAGTTACAGGTATGATGGGAGGAGCTTTTGCTGCTATGCAGTTTTATCAAGTTGTTCCCGAAACATTTTTAGAATCAGTGAGGAGTTTTTTATCACCCTCAGATATTTTTATTGTTTTACTCAAGGGATTAATCTTTGGGGCTATAGTTGCTGTTAATGGTTGTAGTTGGGGACTGACAACGCAAGGAGGAGCAAAGGAGGTAGGAGAATCAGCCACAACTGCTGTTGTTACTACTTGGGTGGCAATTTTTATTATGGATTTTATCTTGGCTTTACTACTTTTTGAAAAACCTATATTGTAATACTAACAATGAAAATAGACAGAAAAGGTGGTTATTATAGCACTTGCTAGAGATTTTAAAGAAACTGTTAATACATAAGTACAAAGAGATTCTCGATATTTTATTTATTTACAGAAATATCCTCATATTCTCTCAACATTCCTTTGCGGTAATTATTAGCGATTAGTACAACTGAATACTGACAACCAACCAAAAATAATGTTAAATGCAGATGGAGGACGATAATTTATGGCTTAACTTGACGATATTAAAAGTTTCCAGAGTTAAACCAGAAAATTGTCAGAAGTTCGCTATGGTATTGCAAAGAAACAGCATAATGTGTTGATAATGCCATGAATAAAACTGTTGAAATCCACTCCAGCGCATCCGTACTTGTCCAACGAGCGCTAGAATTAATTCTCTCAAAAGTGGAAACTGCTATTAGCGAACGGGGACAATTTACAATTGCTTTATCAGGTGGCAGCACACCAAAACCTTTGTATGAAGCCATAGCCACGCAAAATTTACCTTGGGATAAAATTCATGTATTCTGGGGAGATGAGCGTTATGTTCCAGCAGATCACCCTGATAGCAATGAACTAATGGCGCGACGGGCATGGTTAGATCAGGTTGCTATACCAGCGGCTAATGTTCATGCTATACCCACTTTGTCGACTAACCCAGAAGTGGATGCATCTAAGTATAACCAGCATCTCCAAACATTTTTTAATTCTAGATCAGGAGAGTTCCCCGCATTAGATGTAGTTTTATTAGGAATGGGTGATGATGCCCATACTGCATCTTTGTTTCCCCACACGGAAGCTCTCAGGGTATGCGATCGCTTAATTACTGTTGGTAATAAAGATGATAATCTTCGTATTACCTTTACTTACCCATTTATTAACGCTGCTCACAGTGTGATTTTTTTAGTTGCTGGTGCTAATAAAAGACCGGCTTTAGCCCAAATTTTTGCACCGGTAGCTGATGATTTTGCCTACCCATCTCGGCTAATTCGACCCCAAGGAGAACTTTACTGGTTGCTCGACGCAGCGGCTGGTTTAGAGTTCCCACACTAACTATAATTCTGGAGATTTGGATGATTTAGATGATTAACAATCATCACCAAGGATCAACATTTTCTCCTCTAAAGTAATTATTAGCATCCCAAGAAAGCTAAAATTACTTATGTGCTTGTAAGTAACATTTTTACAACGACCTTCACCAAGGCCTAAATCCATGATCGTCTGCCCTAATTGTAATCATCCCAATCCAGACGGCGCTGTTCAATGTGAAGCTTGCTATACGCCGTTACCAGCCACAGCTAATTGTCCTAATTGTGGAGCAACTGTCCAGTCAGATGCCGCTTTTTGCGGTCAGTGCGGTTATAATCTCCGTTTTAGTGCAGCAGCAGCAGTGTCCCCAAAAATTGCGCCAGTGGTCGCTCCTGACCTCATGATGCAACTGTTACAGCCTGATGCTTTAGAAATTACGGCCGCCACAAATCCTCCTGTTAGTTCTGTTCCTGTATCTGCTCCGGTAGTTGTAGTTGAGGAACAGGCGGTTTATGTTCCTTCCGTACCTGCACCTATAGTGCCAGAACAAGAAGTATATATTCCTGCTCTCCTTACTCCTCCACCTATACCTATAGCACCAGAACCAGAAGTACATATTTCCCCTGTACTTACTCCTTCACCCGCACCAGCAGAGCCAGAACCAGCAGCTTATATTCCTCCTGCTTATGTGCCTCAAATAGATCCTGTGACAGTTCCTGAAGTAGCTGCCGCAGCACCAGCAAAGGTGTCTAACACCCAATTACAACAGGTAGTAGCGCGGTTATTTCATGTTCAAGCTAACCAAGAAATAGAATTACCACAAAATCTCTCGGTTGTGCATATTGGGAAGCCTAATGATCGCATTCCTCCAGATATAGATGTTTCTGGATTCCCAAATTCNGAAATTGTTTCCCGGATTCACGCAGATATTCGGATTGAGGGAGATGCTTGTTATCTNGAAGACGCGGGTAGTTCTAATGGTACTTATGTTAATAATTTACCTCTATTACCCGGAAACAGACATCGCCTCCGACCAGGTGATCGTATCAGCTTGGGTAAGGGTGATTTAGTGACTTTCTTGTTTCAACTCTCTTAGGAACAGGTAATAGGTAATGGGTAATGGGTAATGAATATCTCTCTGCTCCCTGTCCCACTGCTATCATCACAATAGCTTATTAACTCTAGTTGCTAGTTATCCAATAAACTAGATAATTAGCAACTTGGGTAAAAACATGATTAATGATGCAGAGTATATCAGGAAAGCTGAAGCTAATCGCGTAGAAGTTCTCAGCGAAGCACTACCTTACATTCAACAATTCGCTGGTCGCACCGTTGTAGTTAAATATGGTGGCGCAGCCATGAAGGATAGCAACCTCAAAGATAAGGTGATTAGGGATGTGGTCTTTTTATCTTGCGTTGGTTTGCGGCCAATTTTAGTCCANGGTGGGGGTCCAGAAATTAATAGTTGGTTAGGTAAGTTAGGAATTGAAGCTCAGTTTAAAAATGGTTTGCGCGTTACAGATGCGCCAACGATGGATGTGGTGGAAATGGTGTTAGTTGGGCGTGTGAATAAAGAAATTGTCGCTCTAATTAACCAAGCTGGAGGTATGGCTGTAGGACTTTGTGGTAAAGATGGTAATTTAATTACGGCTCGTCCTCAAGGTGATGAAGGAATTGGTTTTGTTGGGGAAGTTAGTAGTGTTAATATCAAAATATTAGAAACACTTGTGAATAATGGCTATATTCCCGTAGTTTCCAGTGTTGCTGCTGATGAAACGGGACAGGCTTATAATATTAATGCTGATACCGTAGCGGGGGAAATAGCCGCAGCTTTAGGAGCAGAAAAGTTAATTTTGCTGACCGATACCAGAGGGATTTTAAAAAATTATCAAGACCCTTCTACTTTGATTCCTAAAATAGATATTCGGGAAGCGCGACAATTAATTGCTGATGGTACAGTTAGTGGGGGGATGATTCCTAAGGTGAATTGTTGCGTGCGATCGCTTGCTCAAGGAGTAAAAGCCTCACATATAATTGATGGCCGTATTCCCCACGCTTTACTGTTAGAAGTATTTACAGATGTGGGGATTGGGACAATGATTTTAGGTTCTCAGTTGAGACAATAATCGCAATTAATAGTCTTAATGAATAAAATTCACGGCTAGACAAACAAAGTCCGCTTATGCGGACTAAATAAAGTTAGAGTTTTTTAACCCACGCAGGTGGGTTTTGTTTGTGTAGATGCGGTTTCTAACCGCCGATTTAACTAATAACTAATAACTAATAATTAATGATCAATGACTACAGAAAGTTTAGAACTCGCTAAATCTCGTTACCAAATGGGGACAATTGCTTTTGAAAATGGCCAATATCGGGAAGCTGTAGAAAATTTAGAAAAAGCCAGCGCCCTATTAGGAAAAAATACCCGTTTTGCTGGTGAAGTAGAAATTTGGTTGGTGAATGCTTATGAAGCTGCGGGACGTTCGGAAGAGTCCATAAATCTTTGTCAACAGCTTGTAAGTCATCCCCACTATGAAATTCGTCAACAAGCAAAGCGTCTAGTCTATATTTTAAAAGCGCCCAAACTTAATCGTCCTCAAGAATGGATGACAGAAATTCCCGATTTTGGTATAGTTGCTGATAACAAATCGAAAATAGTTATCAATTCCCAACCTAAAAAATCTCAATCTCAACCTAAATCTGTAGAACTAGAATATATTGATCTTAGCACGGTCAATACTAAAGATAATCGCTTTGTTTGGGTAGCTTTAATTGCTGTTTGTTTAACAATTTCCTATTTAGTTTGGTTAAGTTTTTAGCAAATAAGGAGAAATGACCATGAATATATTCACTTTCATTAAGATAAAATCTGTATTTTTTTCAATTAGTAAAATTGGCAAAATTACCAAAATAAAACCTATTATATTGACGGTAATACTTTCTTCATTGCTTCTATCTGGTTGTGTAAAATATGATTTAGGAGTGAATTTTAATAGTACAAATAATGGAGAATTAATACAGCATATTCAGTTAGCGGAAAAACTCACTATTTTTAGTGGTGATTATCTATCAGAATGGTTAAAAACTTTAGAAAATCAAGCGCGAACTTTAGGAGGTTCAACACAAAGAATTTCACGAGCAGAAATTATTGTTAAAATTCCCTTTACTAGTGCGAAGGAATTACAAGAAAAATTTACTGTATTTTTTAAAAATCGCAGGTCTGAAGATAGTAATAATACAGAAATGTCAGATATTACCTCAAGTTTGGTAGCAGAAGATAGGAATTTTTTCCTATTCTCCAGAAATCATTTAGTTTATGATTTAGATTTGCGTTCTTTGTCCATGCTTACTACTAAGGATAATAATTCAATTGTCAATTTAGATTTTAGTTTACAAGCACCTTGGGGAATAAAAAACATTGACAATAATGAAAATGCTATTAAACCAGAAAAGCATGGTAATCAATTGATATGGACACTTAAACCAGGTGCTATTAATCATATAGAGGTGGTGTTTTGGTTACCTAATTTCCTGGGAATTGGGACTTTGTTAATTATTGGATTTGTGTGGTTGGGGTTCTATTTGAGATATACGTTATTACCAAGTCCGAGTGTTCAGTTAACGGTGAAAGAGTTGTAGAATAACAAGATGTTAAGATCCCTGACTTCTGAAATTGAGTTATTATTTACTAATAATATGACTAAATTAAGTCGGGGATNTNATGTTTTTTNATGTTNTCGGAATCCTTATTTTTCAGGATTTGTANATATTTGATAGCTTCATTTTTAGATAGAATTTCATTATCTTCTACTTTTTCCATGAGTGTTGATAATTATATTGTAGATTAAATTCCCTCTTTTAAGTTAATATATCATTTTGTCAGAATCAGGAGTGTTTAAGTTGTAAAAACAAAAAAGATATTGAAAAATATTGTAATGAATTACTTCGTATTCTTGATCATCCTGAAGAAGCAGAAAAATTTTTCATTGAAGCTAAAAAAAAATTAATTGATTTTTGTCAGAAGTATAGTCAACAAAATTTTAAATCTAACTTACCAGACTACGAGAAAATTTGTAGACAAGAAGCTTTCACTGATTTTATTTTGATAGAAATCGGGATCACAAATAAAAATTTGTCAAAAGAGAGACAAAAGGAGATCGCAGATAAGCAAGGGAGTCTTCCTTTATAACTTAGGAAGTTTACTAAACTATCATGCTTATATTTATTTTAAAATAAAGGTGAGTCCACAAAGAACTCACCCTAATTACATTATACCAAAGCCGCCTGTTCCTCCTTACTAATNANCCTCCCCTCGTCNTCAAAACCAACAATTTGATCAAAATTCAAATACCGATATAAATTATCAGCAAAAGGATTAATTTTCTCCCCCACAATCTCCATATATTCCTTAACTGTAGGAATACGCTCCAACAACGCACAAACCGCAGCCAATTCCGCTGAACCTAAATACACTTGAGCGCCTTTTCCCATGCGATTATTAAAATTACGAGTTGAGGTAGAAAACACTGTTGTATTATCTTCAACTCGCGCTTGATTTCCCATACATAAACTACATCCAGGAATCTCAGTTCTCGCATTCGCAGACACGAAAACATTATAAACTCCTTCGGCTTTTAATTGATGTTCATCCATTCTTGTAGGAGGTGCAATCCATAACCGCGCTTTTACCGCTCCTGCACCTTCTAAAATCTTGGCTGTTGCGCGATAATGTCCAATATTTGTCATACAAGAACCCACAAATACTTCTTGTACTGGATCATTCGCAACTTCCGATAATAACTTAACATTATCAGGGTCATTTGGTGCAGCTACAATTGGTTCTTTGATCTCATTTAAATCAATTTCAATTATTTCTGCATATTCCGCATCTGTATCTGCTGATAATAATACAGGATTGGCTAACCATTCCTCCATTTTTGCGACACGACGCATAATAGTTCTAGCATCACTATAACCCCGTGCTACCATGTTTTTCAAAAGAGCAATATTGGAACGCAAATATTCTGCAATTGTCTCTTCACTTAACTTAATTGTACAACCAGCACAAGAACGTTCTGCGGAAGCATCTGTTAATTCAAAAGCTTGTTCAACTTTCAAATTTGGTAATCCTTCAATTTCCAAAATCTTACCAGAGAAAACGTTTTTCTTGTTCTGTTTTTCCACAGTTAACAAACCTTTTTGCATAGCTACATAAGGAATTGCATTCACAATATCTCTCAAGGTAATTCCTGGTTGCAATTCTCCTTTAAAACGGACTAATACTGATTCTGGCATATCTAAAGGCATTACACCCAATGCACCAGCAAAGGCCACTAAACCAGAACCCGCAGGAAAGGATATACCCAAGGGAAAGCGAGTATGGGAGTCTCCACCAGTACCTACTGTATCTGGTAATAACATCCGGTTTAACCAGGAGTGAATTATACCATCACCAGGACGCAAAGCCACGCCACCACGGGATGAAATAAAATCTGGTAGTTCTTGATGAGTTTTAATATCTANAGGTTTAGGATAAGCGGCTGTGTGACAGAAACTTTGCATGACTAAATCTGCACTGAACCCTAAACAAGCNAGTTCNTTTAANTCGTCTCTGGTCATTGGTCCTGTGGTGTCTTGAGAACCCACTGTAGTCATGATTGGTTCGCAAGACGTACCCGAACGTACTCCTGATAAACCAGAGGCTTTCCCGACCATTTTCTGCGCCAATGTGTAGCCTTTTCCGGTCTCGGTTGGTGCTTGGGGACGGATAAATAAATTCGTGGGTGTTAAACCTAATGCTAGACGGGTTTTGTCAGTGAGGGTACGGCCAATTAGTAGGGGAATGCGGCCACCAGCGCGAACTTCGTCTAAAATGGTGTCAGGTTTGAGGCTGAATGTGGAAATTACTTCTCCTGCGGCGTTGGTAACTTCACCTTTGTAGGGGTAGATGGTAATTATGTCACCAGTTGCCATTTTTGTGACATTGCATTGTATCGGTAAAGCTCCGGCATCTTCTGCGGTATTAAAAAATATAGGTGCGATCGCACTACCTAAAATATAACCTCCAGCCCGTTTATTTGGTACAAAGGGGATATCATTACCTAAATGCCATAATACAGAATTGATTGCAGATTTACGAGATGAACCTGTACCCACCACGTCACCGACATAGGCCACAGGATATCCTTTTTTCTTTAAGTCTGCAATGGTTTCTAAACTTCCCGGTTGTCGGGTTTCTAACATTGCTAAGGCGTGTAAAGGAATATCTGGACGAGTTGTAGCGTGGGTCGCTGGTGATAAGTCGTCAGTGTTAGTTTCTCCAGGAACTTTGAAAACCGTGACGGTGATAGATTCTGGTAATGTGGGACGCAGAGTAAACCATTCTGCTTCTACCCAAGAGTTTACGACTTGTTTAGCGTATTTGTTGGTTTTTGACAGTTCTAATACATCGTTAAAAGCATCATAAACTAACAGGATTTTGCTCAATGCTGTTGCTGCGCTTTCTGCTACCTGGGAAGAGAGTAAATCAATTAAGGATTGAACGTTATAACCGCCTACCATTGTTCCTAGTAATTCTACTGCTGCAATTGGAGAAATTAAAGGACTAGTAATTTCTTGTTTAGCAATTGCAGTGAGGAAACCAGCCTTTACATAAGCTGCTTGATCTACTCCCGGGGGAATTCGATCGCGTAATAAATATAATAATAACTCTTCCGTACCTGGGGCGGGATTTTTCAGTAATTCACATAATTTTGAAGTTTGTACTGCGTCTAATGGTAAGGGGGGAATACTGAGTTGGGCGCGTTCTTGGGTGTGTTGTTGGTATTCTGCTAACATGATTTAGCCTTTCTCCTGCAATGTCTTGTTTTCTTTATTTTATTGTAAGGGAATTGTTACAGGAATTACTGGTAAACGAATTTATCAGAAATAGACAGTTTATGGTTTATAATTTAAGATGTAAAGTTTACATTAAGTAAGTTACTATTGTTACAAAACAAATAATTAAAGAGAAATTAGAAGGTTTAATGCAAGAAGAACTTAATCAAGTTTATTGATTAATTCTAAAAATTATCAAGTGATATTTTCTAGTAATGATTATGAAACAGCCAAATTATGGTTATTAGAAGATGAATATGAACCGATTGAGGGTAGATTATTATTAGATGATTTACTCATTTAGTTGTATTTTATAACAAGAAGGAATTGTCATTGATGAATATTAAACAAGAAGAAATTAAAGCCATGATTCTCCAATTTCCTGTAGAAGAAATTAATGAATTAATTGCAGAAATTAGGAAAGCTTTAGAAATAAGAGAGTTTATGAAATTAGCAGAAACAGGATTTACAGAGTGAAATGATCCAGAAGAGGATATTTATAAGTACCTGGACAGAATTAATTACATATTATTTATTTAAAAATCCTTTGTCCATTAAAGATTTCGGTCNAAATATTTGTGTAATTAATTTTGTCTCATTACTTATACAATACCTATTCCATNACGATATTAGATAAAATAACTAAAATTTTACCTATCTCTATCATATTCTCTTCGCGCCTCTGCGCCTCTGCGTGAAACATTCTTTAATTAAAAAGGTAGGAAAATACCCACCCTACATTTACTCAGCAAACACACCAGCAAAAAAATCCAAAGTCTCCTTCAAAGCCTTGATGAAAACATCAATTTCTTCACGGGTATTGTAAAAAGATAAACTAGCCCGTGCAGTTCCCGCTACATTTAAATAACGGTGTAATGGTTGTGTACAATGGTGGCCAGAACGTATGGCCACACCTTCTTGATCTAATAATGTAGATAGATCATTAGCATGGATGCCCTCCACCGTAAAAGCTGCTAGAGCGGCTCTACCTTCGCCTTGAGCATTGGGTNTTGGTCCGTAGATTCTAATTTGGGGTATTTGTGCTAATTGGGCGAATAAATAGGCGGTTAATTCCGCTTCATAGCCATGGATTTTATCCATACCGATATTAGTAAGATAATCTATAGCTGCACCAAGTGCGATCGCTTCCCCAATAGCCGGAGTACCAGCTTCAAATTTATGGGGTAATTCTGCGTAGGTAGAATGGTCTAAATATACCTCAGAAATCATCTCACCACCACCGAAAAATGGTGGCATTGCTTCTAGTAATTCCAGCTTACCATATAAAAAGCCGATCCCAGTGGGGGCGCACATTTTATGTCCAGAAGCTACTAACCAATCACAATCAAGTTCTTGAACATCAATAGGAGTATGGGGAACACTTTGACAAGCATCAAGTAAGAATTTTGCACCGAATTTGTGGGCAATTTCAGCGATTTCTTTAACTGGATTTATACAACCCAAAGTATTAGAAATATGAACGATAGACACCAGCTTTGTTTTTTCAGAAATCAGGTTTTTAAACTGTTCTAAATCAAAAGTTTCTGCTGGAGTCAATTCGACAAACTTTAATATTGCGCCTGTTTTTTGGGCGACAAATTGCCAAGGAACAATATTACTATGGTGTTCCATTACCGAGAGAATAATTTCATCTCCTGGCTGTAAATTGTGCATTCCCCAACTGTAAGCAACTAGATTAATGGCTTCAGTTGCGTTGCGTGTGTAAACAATTTCTTGGCGTGATTTAGCATTAATGAATTTAGCAATTTTATCACGGGCACCCTCATAAGCATCAGTAGCCTTTCCGCTGAGAAAATGTGCGCCACGATGAACGTTTGAGTTATATTGTTCGTAATAATCACGCCAAGCATTTAAAACAAACAAAGGCTTTTGAGAAGTAGCCGCATTATCNAGATAAACCAGGGGTTTACCNTGAACTTCCTGATGTAAAATAGGGAAGTCAGAACGGACTTTATCAGCTAGAGTTTTGGTAGAAGTGATGGTCATATTTAATGATTTCAGAATAATAGCTAG
>B570J29609_1000022_pt1 | contig 19397 bp, 15 predicted proteins | sample LakMenEpi30Jul09_FD_29609 | JGI IMG/M metagenome (IMG submission 29609) | reverse complement strand
GTTTAATGTTTAGGCGTTAATAGGCGGGAATAATTACCGGAATTGAAAAAAAGCAATCTTTTGGTTAAATTTGGTCAAATCATCACTTTAGATCAAGTTTCTCTCATTAACTTTAGTATTTGTCCATTACCACAGGTCACATCTATGACTCGGAGTTGTCCTTGGGGAAATGGTTAAAAGCTATCGGTTGGGACTTGAGAGAGATTTGGCTAAAGTGATGGATAAATTCAGTTTCTCAACCTTTTTACTAACTTGCCCAAATTTTTATAGCCAAAAGAATGGAAAATATAAATCATTCATGACAATTTTTGCCTGTTAACAGGTGTGAATGATTGATTTTATGGACATACAAACCGCGATAGTCGCCATCTTAGCCTTCTACGTCGCCTGGAATTTGGGTGCAAATGATGTTGCTAATGCCATGGGTACTTCGGTGGGTTCTCAGGCCATTACCCTCAAACAGGCCATCATTATTGCTGGGGTGTTAGAGTTTCTTGGTGCTGTCTTATTTGGACAAGAGGTAACTTCCACCCTTGGCACAAAAATAGCTAATCCAGCCTTATTCGCTGGGACACCACAAACTTTAGCTATGGGGATGATTTCGGTACTTCTCACCTCTGGGGTGTGGTTACAAATTGCCACAGCTAGAGGTTTGCCCGTTTCTTCATCTCATGCCGTCGTGGGAGCGATCGCTGGCTTTAGTTGGGTATCATTAGGAATAGAGGCAATAGATTGGTCATCCATTGGTTTAATTACCATTGGCTGGATTTTAACACCGATTATCAGTGGAGTTATTGCCCTAAGTTTGTATAGTCTGATTCGGCACTGGATTTTTAACCAACCCCATCCCCTATTACAGTTACAGGAATGGATTCCCTGGTTAAGCACCCTACTCTTGAGTGTATTTGGACTTATTGTTCTCCCCACAATCATTCAATCTCTGAATCGATTTTTACCAGAACAGGGAAATTTACATATTCCTCCCCATGACATCAGCCTATTTATCACTGGNATGGCGGCAGTTAGCTTGACTTTGATTAGTTGGCGACAATTAGCAGATGGTCGAATTGAAAATACAATTCAAGGTTTATTTGCCAATTTTCAGGTTTTGAGCGCTTGCTTTGTGGCTTTTGCCCATGGTTCTAATGATGTTGGTAATGCCATTGCTCCCCTAGCAATAATTTCTTATATTCATCAACAGGGTAGAGTCCCCAATGATCAACTAACGATTCCTCTCTGGATTCTGGTTCTCGGTGCAATGGGAATTGTGGCAGGTTTAGCTGCTTGGGGTAAAAAAGTTATTGCTACTATTGGTGAAAATATTATCCCTCTAGAACCTAGTAGTGGATTTTGTGCGGAATTGGCCACAGCTATCACTATTTTACTGGCTTCTCGCTTAGGTTTACCTGTTTCTACTTCCCACGCCCTTGTTGGTGGAGTTGTGGGCATTGCAGTTGTACAAAATATTAAATCAATAAAATTTTCCACTATCCAAAATATCGCTGCGGCCTGGTTAATTACAATTCCTATCAGCGCTGCCTTTAGTGCTACTATTTTTGTTTCCCTAATGGCAATTTTCTAACTTTAAATAAAAATACTAATCAGAATTTTCCGATATTAGTGGTATGCAATTAATTAAGGCATTTACGGGGTAGGGTGTTTGTATCTCTCCTTATGGAGAAGGTAATAGCATTCCGCACTGATTAGATGCTTGTAGTTAGGTATTTATTTGTAAGGCTTTCATGATATTGCCTCAAGAAATGATAGGTACTAGTGTGGGATTATGTTAATTAATTTTATAACTTCGGCAAAATTTTTCAGTTTCCTGTTCTTTCTCAAGGAAAATTAATATAAGTCGGTTAGGGTAGTGTCCCTGGTCATCGGGGCCGCAATTTAATCATCAAGGTGTTAGAGGCTAGAAACTGATGGGGCGATTTGAGAAGCGACCAGAAAATCCACGCATTAGAGGTGAGCTATCCAGAGCTGCTGAAAATGCTTTATGGGATGTAGTTGAGGATTTAGAAAATCTCCAACAAAATCTGTTGAGGTCGTTGCAGGAAGACGTAAAACGACTAGAAATTGAGAAAAACCGCTTATCTAGCGATATTCAAAGATTAATTGAGGAAAAAGAAAATTTACAACAATCACGACAAATCACTGAGCAACAGGTACTAATTCGTCAATTAGCAGAGGTTTTAGCTAAACACATATCTTCCCAATTGCAATCCTCTCTGAAAACTTTAGCCACTCAAGCCGTAGAATATAACTCTTCTGATTCGTCCGCGCTGCAAAATCCTCAATTAGATAATCATGCTGTTCATGAAATTGGACAAAATGTTACTAATATGCTAAGTAGCCTGGATGATTCTGTAACTATTGCTTTTAGTTCGCTGTTACAAGAACTCAAAGACTATCAAGGTGATCTTTCCCAACAGTTGTCGCGGATGTATAGTCAACAACAGCAAGGGGAGGCAATATTAGCGGAATTTGTCAATCGTCTCCGTAGTCAGGTAGAAAAAAATCAAGATGCTACTTCTGTCAAGGTAATAACGGAGGGCGCACCCACGGTTTTACAATTAGCTGATAACCTGCGCGGTGAAGCCATAATTTATCAAAATGGTTCTACTCAAAATGGTTCTACGGAAAAATCCCCACAAAGACCTTTAATGGATCATGGATCACCACATCCTGATTCTACATCAGCCGCTAATGCGATTATATTATCTTCACCAACAGATAAAATCCCTGAACCCAGTTCTTTTATAAGTCCAGATTTACCGACAGCAATACATACTGATCAAAATTCGGAATCCAGTTCTTTCATTAGTCCAGATTTACCACCGACGAACACACACCCTGAACTTAGTGCTGTCTTAAATTCTCAGGTATTAATTGCACCATCCCTGGAACATATCACACCTGAACCACCTTCTGTTTTAACTCCTAATTTATCAACGGGACGACCCCCAACCCCAAAATTAAGACGGGAAAGCACTTCTAAAGACAAAACAACTCCCAATCTACAAATAACTCCCAGACAACTAAGATCCCGCACATCTCCCAACTGGTCAGAATTACAAATGGGTTTTTTGTTGATCTCTGTGTCTACCGTGGTTTCGTCTCTTTATAATGTAGCAATTAAAGGGATTTTCCTGACAGCTTCTAATTCCTTGGGAGAATTGTCAACGCAGCAGTTAATTCTGCCGACTTTGGGTAATATTTTCTTAATTTTAATGTTGCGTTTATTAGTGGTTGTACCATTAATGTTACTTTTGTCACCTATATTGCATCCGCGTATTTGGCAAGAATTAGAAGATTTATTGACTTCACTACGAGCAAATGCAAATCCTAGTCAGAACAAAACCAAACAGGCTTTATTTTTGTCAGTAATTAGCGGTTGTTTATTATTTGTATCACAGGTATTTATTTATGTTGCTATTGGTGAAGTCACAACAGGAATGGCAATCGCCCTCTTTTTTATCTATCCGGTAATGAGCGTATTTTTGTCCTGGTTTCTATTTCGGGAACGTCCTAATTTATTGGTGACAGGGTCAATAGCAGCGGTTTTCTGCGGTGAACTGTTAATTTTGGGTAATCAGTCAGGTATGAATAATATCTCATTGGGAGGCACTACAGCTATTCTAGCTGGCATAGCCTTTGCAATTTATCTCGTTGTCACCAGAATATGTGCTACTAAACTTAAACTACATCCCGTATCTTCAGCTTTAATTCAATTCACTACTATGTTAATATTAAGTTTTATCTGTTTAATTATACCCTTACCCAGTAATTTAGGTTTAACAATTAATCCATCTAATGCCCTTGAATTAGTATTAAGTGCGTTTATATTAGGTGTCTTAACCTTGTGTGGTTACTTATTCAATAATTTTGGCATCCGTAAATTAGGTACTCATATTTCATCCTTAATTGGAGCTACAGTCCCTATTCTAACAGTAATTTTTGCTGGTTTAATGCTACAAGAATCTCTAAATATTACCCAAATCATAGGAGTGATTTTAGTCACAGTCGGTGCATCTAGTATTAGCTGGAGAAAAACGCCAAATCAGCTACAAGCATCTAAATAGGATTTGTTGAAAAAGGTTTATAATAACAGTAAAGCGTGGTGTCAATTTTAATTCCGACCCCTGTAAAAAAATATGGGAAAAATATATAGATATTTCTAAAGTAATAAGTTATAATGTTTTCTTAGGTTAAGATCTGAAATGCAAATCATCTAAAGTTTCTCCGTCTTACCCTATACCCCTATGTCCCAACATCCTGAGTATCTAAAGTTTTTAACTAATACCAGGTAAAAGGGTTAGTTAGCCTGACGCGAAAAACTAGCAATTTACACTCCGGACATTGAAAACCTAAAATTTTCCGAGTCAACCCAAAACTTTAGGCTTAGATGTAAAATATTTTTTCCAAGTGGGTGTATAATTCTTAGTTTGATTTGAATATCACACTTGTAAACAAGTTATTCATCCGTCTGTATAATATGACCAACGACATAGATCTGATCAAGCGTCTTGGACCTAGTGCGATGGATCAGATCATGCTTTATCTAGCCTTCAGTGCCATGCGTACAAGCGGACACAGGCATGGAGCATTTTTAGATGCAGCCGCAACAGCAGCCAAGTGTGCAATTTACATGACCTATTTAGAGCAGGGACAAAACCTGCGAATGACCGGGCATTTGCATCACCTTGAGCCGAAGCGAGTTAAAATCATTGTTGAAGAAGTAAGACTGGCTTTAACTGAGGGCAAGCTTCTAAAAATGTTGGGTTCTCAAGAACCGCGCTATCTGATCCAACTTCCCTATGTTTGGATAGAAAAATATCCTTGGCAACCAGGAAGGTCCCGCGTTCCCGGTACAAGTCTAACCAGTGAAGAGAAAAAACTAATTGAGAAAAAGCTCCCAGACANCCTTCCTGATGCGAAGTTAGTTTCCTCATTTGAATTTATGGAGTTNATTGACTTTCTGCATAAGCGATCCCAGGAAGAATTACCTTCTAATCACCAGATGCCCTTGAGTGAAGCCTTCGCAGAACACATCAAGCGCCGTCTGCTGTATTCAGGAACGGTAACACGGATTGATTCTCCGTGGGGAATGCCATTTTATGCTCTCACACGTCCATTCTATTCTCCTGCTGATGATCAAGAACGTACGTACACGATGATAGAAGATACGGCTCGGTATTTCCGAATGATGAAATATTGGGCAGATCGTAAACCAAATACGATGCGGGCTGTTGAAGAACTGGATATTCCCAGTGATTGGATCGATTTAGCCATGGAAGAACTAGACGGAATTATTCGGTCTTGGGGTGATAAATATCACCAAGAGGGCGGAGTACCGATGGTTTTACAAATGGTTGTCGGTAGTAAAGATGAATAGAAAACATAATTTTTATGTTGCGTAGGGTGGTTGGTATACTCACCAGCCCTACAGTTATCTATTTACTTATTGGGAGTTGATGACTTTGGTTTTGTCTCTTCATTGGGTTTAACCAATGGCTTTGTGGACACCGCGCCAAAACCGCTAGATCCTTCACTGGCATTAATACAAGTATCTAATGCCTGAGTATGAGTCAAATCATCAATTTCCCGATGTAAACCAACTACACACTCAGCAAAGTTTACTGGTAACAAACTGCGACCACAGGATGTTAAAGTAGCTGAATTTTCCAATCCCTGATAACTCTCACTAATGCTAACTACACAGGTTGCTAAATCCTGTGGACGACGGGCTTGCTCACAGGAAGAAAGGGCATCCACAGGTGTAATTTGTGTAAGTTTGTGAATTTTTACTACACATGATGATAAATCTTGTGGGTAGAGTGATCCGGCACAACTTTGAGATGCTGGTTTAGCTGTGACACCGACTCTCCCTAGTTGAGCAACACAAAGCCGATAGTCATTCCGATATGAATCGGTGACAGCCAGAGTCGGTAAACTACTGGTTAGCAATCCACCTATAGTTATAAATGATGCTGTAAATGCTCCGAAGGAATAATTGATTTGTTTGTTCCCAAAGTTACTCATTTTTTCTCGCTTTTTAACATAATTGTTTTTGATTCAACCAAGATTATGCTACCGTAGAATCTNGTTACAATCTTCTACTNTCAGGTAATGTCGGTGCAATCACCAAAAATCCCCCGAAAATTAGTGAATTTAAAGGATTGATTTCTCTGAAAATTAGCGGTAAATAAAAGACAATTTAGCTATAAAATGTCTATCCTTTTGGGAACTATGCCATAATGGTAGGTCTGAATAAAATTTTAGAAGGATTAAATTAAGGAAACTCATGTCCCGATATAGAGGACCCCGCCTCAGAATTGTCCGTCGTTTAGGCGAATTACCAGGCTTAACTCGGAAGAGTGCTAGACGTGCCTATCCCCCTGGACAACATGGCCAAAACCGTAAAAAGCGTTCCGAGTATGCTATCCGTCTAGAGGAAAAGCAAAAACTCCGCATGAACTATGGTTTAACCGAAAAACAAATGCTGCGTTATGTCCGTAAAGCTAGACGAGTAGCTGGTTCTACCGGACAGGTGTTATTGCAATTGTTAGAAATGCGTCTGGATAACACCGTTTTTCGGATGGGTATGGCTCCCACAATCCCAGCCGCCCGTCAATTGGTAAATCATGGTCACGTAACTGTGAATGGCCGGCCAGTAAATATTGCCAGCTATCAATGCCGTCCTGGTGAGGAAGTCGCTGTGAGAAACAGAGAAGCTTCTAAGAAGTTGGTGGAAGCTAATTTGCAATACCCCGGTTTAGCTAATCTTCCTAGTCATCTAGAGTTTGATAAAACCAAGTTGTCTGGTAAGGTGAATAGTGTGATTGAACGGGAATGGGTAGCGTTACAAGTTAATGAACTACTCGTGGTGGAATACTACTCACGTCAAGCGTAATAGTCAGTGGTCAATGGTCAGTGGTCAGTGGTCAGTGGTTATTAAATAAGCAACAACTGACAACGAACAACTGACTAATGACTAACCACCAATCTGCGACATGGTACGGGTGTATGTGCCGACAGTACCAGAGTCGCGTTGTTTAAAGTTTATTTCTGATTTGATATTTAAAATTTGTCTGACTTGTGTTTGTAATTCATTGGTACTGATACCAGCACGTAGGGATGTTTTTAGGTCTAGTTGACCTGTTTCGTTTAATAAACAAGGACGTAGCCAACCATCGGCGCTAAGACGCATCCGGTTACAGCGATCGCAAAAACATTCTGACATTTGGCTAATAAATCCTAGTGTTCCTTGAGCCCCGGGAATTTGAAATACATCCGCTGGTCCGTTACCACGAATTTGTGATTCTGTCAAGCCCCAACGCTCACGGATAGATTGACGTAAATCAGATGAGGATATCCAACCGCGATCGCTAAATAGATCTCCGTTGCCAATGGGCATAAATTCAATAAATCGGACGTGCCATTGTTTATCAATAGTTAAAGCTGCTAGATCTAAAATTTCATGGTCATTAACGCCAGGAATTACAACTACATTTAATTTTAATGGGTTGAATCCTACGTTATAAGCAGTTTGGATGCCTTGCCATACTTGTTGCCAACGTCCACGTCCATGATTACCGATAATTTGTTCAAATATATGTGAATCTAGAGAATCTAAACTGATATTAATTCTTCTTAAACCTGCATTATAGAGATTTTGAGCGATGGGGGCGAGTAAAAACCCATTGGTTGTGATTGCCAGATCTTGGGTTTGNGGAAGATGAGCAATTTTTTCGACTAAATCGACTATGTGGGGACGGAGTAAGGGTTCACCACCAGTTAAGCGAAAGCGGGTAAAACCGACGGGAATAAATACTTCTTGAATGAGGGTAAGCAGTTCCTCGTCAGTTAATAATTGCTGTTGAAGGATATAATCAAGTTCTGAACCTTCTGGCATACAATATTGACAACGAAAGTTACAGCGATCAATTAAACTGATGCGGAGGTAGTCCACCTGGTTTATAATTTCGCTAGTTGTCATGTTAGGAAAAGGGGTGACAGATTAAACAGTTTGATCTTAACTTATGAACAGGGAACAGAGGAGAGAAATATTCTTTTGCAACTGACAACTGACAATCGACAACTAACAGGTTGATCATTTAATCTTGTAGCTGTAATCGTTGATTTAACTTGATTCAGAAATTATTAGATAATGAATTTTTGCCAAACGTGATTTTAATTGCAGATTGATTATGTTGAATATAGCTAATTTCCCGTGGTTAACGACGATCATTTTATTCCCTATAGCCGCATCACTACTACTTCCTATCATTCCCGATAAAGACGGAAAAACCGTGCGCTGGTATTCTCTGATTGTTGGGTTGATAGATTTTGTCCTGATAGTCTGGGCTTTTTACACTGGATACGATTTCTCTAATCCTGACTTGCAACTAGTAGAGAGTTATCCCTGGGTGCCACAGTTGGGTTTAAATTGGTCTTTAGGGGTTGATGGCTTGTCCATGCCTCTAGTTCTTTTGACCGGGTTTATTACCACTTTGGCGATTTTAGCAGCTTGGCCTGTAACGTTGAAGCCGAAATTATTTTATTTCCTAATTTTGGCAATGTATGGTGGTCAAATTGCGGTTTTCGCTGTCCAGGATATGCTGTTATTTTTCCTGGTGTGGGAACTGGAACTTGTACCAATATACTTCCTGTTATCAATTTGGGGGGGTAAAAAGCGTCAATATGCAGCAACTAAGTTTATTTTGTACACTGCTGGTGGTTCACTGTTTATTTTGCTGTCTTCCTTGACAATGGGGTTTTATGGCGGTACGGTGACTTTTGATATGCGATCGCTGGCATTGAAAGATTTTGACCTAAATTTACAACTTTTACTCTATGCTGGCTTCCTAATTGCCTATGCTGTGAAGTTGCCAATCATTCCCCTCCATACCTGGCTACCAGATGCCCACGGTGAGGCTACAGCGCCCGTACATATGTTACTGGCAGGTATTTTGTTAAAAATGGGTGGTTATGCCTTAATTCGCATGAATGCCCAAATGCTACCGGATGCTCACGCTTATGTTGCACCAGTATTAGTGGTTTTGGGGGTAGTAAATATCATCTATGCGGCCTTAACGTCCTTTGCCCAGAGGAACTTAAAACGGAAAATTGCCTACTCTTCAATTTCCCACATGGGTTTTGTGCTGATTGGGATTGCCTCTTTCACTGATTTAGGTTTAAGTGGAGCAGTTTTACAAATGGTTTCTCATGGATTAATTGGGGCAAGTTTGTTCTTTTTAGTCGGTGCAACTTATGATCGCACACATACCCTGATGTTAGATGAAATGGGTGGTGTTGGCAAGAAGATGCAGAAGATTTTCGCTATGTTCACAACTTGTTCAATGGCTTCTTTAGCATTACCAGGAATGAGCGGTTTTGTCGCTGAATTAATGGTATTTGTGGGCTTTGCAACTAGCGATGCTTATAACCCGACATTCAAAGTTATTGTCATTTTCTTAATGGCTGTTGGTGTGATTTTAACGCCAATTTATTTACTATCAATGTTGCGGGAGATTTTCTACGGACAAGAGAATGAAGAGTTGGTTTCTCATCAAAATTTAATAGATGCTGAACCCCGCGAAGTCTTTATCATTGCCTGTTTGTTGATACCTATTATTGGTATTGGTTTTTATCCTAAGTTACTCACCCAAATGTATGACGCGACAACTGTACAATTAACAGCAAGACTGCGGGATTCTGTACCAACTTTAGCCGCAAATAAGGAACTACAAAATATCTCTTTGAGTGCGCCGATAATTGGTAATTAATTCATAATTAAAACTGGGGTGGGTTTGATACCTACCCTTGTTTATTAAGTAATTGATGAAATAGGAGATAGAAAAGATGATTTAGTATTATAGCAATTTCCCGCCAATTCATGTACAAGGAGTGAGAATTAAACGCAGATAAACACAGATAATTTTGTACCTAATTAAATTTGGAAAACCTAATAAAGCTGGTTACATATAATCAATAACCCTTATATGTTTCCATATTATGGTATTATGTCCAAATATTTACCCTTTGCCAGATCTCAAATCCTCGCTTTAGCATAACAAAGTCAATCCATTTGCGGCAAAGATAGTAAATGGGTGTGTACAAATGCAGGTTATTAGGTTTATATAAATCGGAGCGGCGGGATTCGAACCCACGACCTCCACTACCCCAAAGTGGCGCGCTACCAAGCTGCGCTACGCCCCGTAAATGTGAGCCTTAGATCTTAGACTTTTGGAGTGGGGATGATTCCAAATTTATGAATCTAAAATTGATTAAGTCACTCTGACGAGTATATCACAAGGTTAAAGAAAATAGCAAGGGGGTTTTCAGAAAACTTTTAACATTCCTATTGCGGGCAACAATTCGGACACTGCTGAAGCTTCCCATTTACCTTCTGTTCCTCGTCCTGTATTCAGGATAAAGCGCAGACTATAAGTGTGAGGATAACCTTCCACCTCCATCCATAATAAATCACTTTCGGCTTCACAGACAATTTTTTCTGTATCCATTAATTCTGTAGCTAGATGCTTCATAGTATCTGCAAGCTGATTTAAAAGGCGACAAAATTCGTTTAATTCCGCTTCAGTTAATTCTATTGCCCAATCTTGGGTACCGACTAACCCTTTAAACTCTGGTGCATTTGGATTCCAACCTATACGCCAACCAGTCCCACTTTTAATTACTTGTTCCATAGTAATATATTCTCAGCCAGTCTTTCCCAATCTTAAATCTAAAATGCTATAATTCTTCAGCGATGGCTTGAGGATATTGGCAAACCTAATTTTGTAAACATTCCTAATTGGCGCACTTTCCGGTTAGGATAGTATATTCGTTCTATTAAAACTCCCGTCCAGTAATTTGGGAAAATCCTATACTTAGAGGCAAAAATGGCAGCTAATACTGAGACTTCTGGCAAGCAAAAAGCGTTAAATATCGTACTTGGACAAATTGAGCGCAGCTTCGGGAAAGGAGCAATTATGCGCTTAGGTGATGCTACCCGCATGAAGGTAGAAACAATATCCACCGGGGCACTCACCCTAGATTTAGCTTTGGGTGGTGGTTTACCGAAAGGACGGGTAATCGAAATCTACGGACCAGAAAGTTCTGGTAAAACTACTATCGCGCTTCATGCCCTCGCAGAAGTACAGAAAAATGGTGGTATAGCGGCATTTGTAGATGCTGAACACGCATTAGATCCTACATACGCCGCTGCATTGGGTGTAGACATAGATAATTTGCTTGTTTCTCAACCAGATAATGGTGAATCAGCATTAGAAATAGTTGATCAACTTGTGCGCTCTGCGGCTGTTGATATTGTTGTGATTGACTCCGTTGCAGCTTTAGTACCCCGGGCCGAAATTGAAGGGGATATGGGGGATGTTCACGTAGGTTTACAAGCTCGGTTAATGAGCCAAGCCCTACGAAAAATTACTGGTAATATTGGTAAATCTGGATGTACAGTTCTTTTCATTAACCAATTGCGGCAAAAAATCGGTGTCACCTATGGTAGTCCAGAAACTACAACGGGTGGTAACGCGCTCAAGTTTTATGCTTCTGTGCGGTTAGATATTCGCCGAATTCAAACGTTGAAAAAAGGAACTGATGAATTTGGTAATCGGGTGAAAGTGAAAGTAGCTAAAAATAAAGTTGCACCACCGTTCAGAATTGCGGAATTTGACATTATTTTTGGTAAAGGTGTTTCTACCATTGGTTGTTTAGTAGATATAGCTGAAGAAACTGGTGTTATTCTGCGTAAAGGTGCTTGGTATAGCTACAATGGTGAAAACATTTCCCAAGGTAGAGATAACGCGATTAAATATGTAGAAGAAAAACCAGAATTTGCGGCCAAAATTAAAGAACAAGTTTTGGAAAAATTAGATAAAGGTGCTGTAGTTTCTGCTAATTCTGTTGTTCAACCCCATGACATAGAAGAGGAAGAAGAAATTGATTTAGAAGAGGAATAAATACTTGAGATAGTAGGGGCGCATGGTCTGCGCCCAGTCGGGAGTTTTTTGGTTAAGAGCTTTTCATGACAGCTAATAATTCATGAGGATGATGAATTAAAAAATCTGGGTTTTGTTTGCTGAGGGCTTCGGGAGAATTAAAACCCCAACTAACTGCAATCACTTTGATATTTGCTTTTTTAGCAGATTCTATATCTCTAGTTTCATCTCCCACATAAATTACTGATTCTGGCTGGAAATGTTTTTGCCGTAAGACATTATTAATAATTGTGGTTTTACCAAAAATAGTGACTCCTGAATAAATAAAGTCAAACAAATAATCTAAGTTATGACACTTGAGAAATTCATTGACATTTTCTTGAGAGTTAGAAGTAATAATTCCCAAGTGATAACCTTGATGATGGAGTTCTATTAATGCGGCATTAATTCCCTCAATAGGCTTTAATTCTGGGATTTTATGTTTTAATTCTCCTTTTACTTTTTTGACCATAAAAGGAATTTTGAATAGGGAAACACCAGAATATTTAATAATTTCTCTGGCTGTTAAATTTCTCAGGAGAACTAGTTCTTGGGAATTAATCGGAACATATCCAAATTCCAGGGCTAAACGATTGGCAATAGTTACAAGAGCATCTACTGTATCAGCAATCGTCCCATCAAAATCAAAAATTATTATCTTCTGGGTCATTATTATGCCTGGATTTGTCAAGATTAGCGCGAGCATTACGTCGTAACATTTCTGGTTTAATGCGCCGCAGGGCTGATGCTGTGAATTNTGTATCCCACTCCTCCTTTGATATTTGGGCTAATTCTACCAGCTTGGGGGCTAAATTCCCAGGATAGGGTTGAAAATCTGTGACATCAGTAGTTTGAGCAAATCGCTGATTCCAAGGGCAGACATCTTGACAAATATCGCAACCTGCTACCCATCCTTGTAAATGAGGTGTTATGTCTGGTGGTAATTCCGGGGATCGATTTTCAATTGTATGATAGGCAATACAGCGATTAGCGTCTACGACAAAGGGTGCAGTAATTGCACCTGTTGGACAAGCTTGTAAACAACGAGTACAAGTTCCACAATGTTGGCTAGATGGGCGATCGCTTTCTAAGTCTATATTAGTTAATATTTCTGCCAAAAATACCCAAGAACCATATTTCCTAGTGATGACATTTCCATTTTTANCAATCCAACCAATTCCAGCTTTTTGCGCCCAAACTTTATCTTGGACAGGTCCTGTATCTGCATAATAACGGGTTTTTATCTCCTTCCCTTGGGATTCTAGCCAAATAGCTAATGCTTTCAGCTTTTTGTGGATAATTCTATGATAATCTCGACCCCAGGCATAACGGGAAATTTTTCCGTATTCATTTCCGTGGGGACGTTCATGGGGGGTATAATAATTTAATGCTACAGATATGAGCGATCGCACATCTGGCATAATTAAACTAATCTGCTGACGCTGGGGATTTTCCATCCATTCCATGTCAGCGTGATAACCCATTTTTAGCCAAGCTGGCAATTTTTCTGTCTCTGTCGGATCTAAATCACCTACAGCAGTAATCCCCACTTCGTGAAATCCCAACTCTTTGGCTTTTGCTTTCACTACTATGCTGCTAATTGATGTACATTCAGGCATTTTTCTCTGGAAAATTTAGTAAGAAGTAGTGAAATGGCAAATACATTATACACCCAAATCATGATACATAATCTGGATATCCTTAATTGAGATCATGAAATTATGTAATCATAAATGCCCATTTATCCTGAGCAAATAGCCAGGGGTAAAAATCTTTACCCTGTTTCCTCACAGACAATTATTGCGACTTGTTGAAGAAATTAGGGATCTAGTCTTAATAATGAATTTAAGGCAAAGGTGGAGTCGTTAAGTGCTAATCTAAAAGATGATATCACTTGATCTTCTGGTCTTTGACGACCAACTCTGAAAAATAGCTTCATTAATTTAGGCGCAGCATGGTCACCACCGCAGAAAAAACAAACATAGGTTACATTACCCAAGTAATTGGTCCGGTTGTAGACGTTAAGTTCCCCGGCGGTAAATTACCCCAAATCTACAACGCTTTAACCATCACAGGTACAAATGAAGCTGGACAAAACATCAGCTTAACCGTTGAAGTACAGCAACTTCTAGGCGACAACCAAGTACGCGCAGTTGCGATGAGTACCACCGACGGGTTAGTTCGTGGGTTAGAAGTAGTTGATACTGGATCTCCTATCAGCGTCCCCGTTGGTAAAGCCACCTTGGGACGGATTTTTAATGTTTTAGGCGAACCTGTAGATCAGCAAGGTCCCGTAAACGCCGAAGCATATCTACCTATTCACCGCGACGCTCCTAAATTCACAGATTTAGAAACCAAACCTTCTGTGTTTGAAACTGGGATTAAAGTTGTTGACTTACTCACTCCCTACAAACGCGGTGGTAAAATCGGTCTGTTCGGCGGGGCTGGTGTTGGTAAAACCGTAATTATGATGGAATTAATCAACAACATCGCTACCCAGCATGGTGGTGTGTCTGTATTTGCGGGTGTTGGTGAACGCACACGCGAAGGAAATGACCTCTACAATGAAATGATGGAATCTGGGGTTATCAACAAGGAAAACCTCAACGAGTCCAAAATTGCTCTAGTTTATGGTCAAATGAACGAACCACCCGGAGCAAGAATGCGGGTTGGTTTGTCTGGTTTGACAATGGCTGAGTATTTCCGTGATGTCAACAAGCAGGACGTATTGCTATTTGTTGATAACATCTTCCGGTTTGTACAAGCTGGTTCTGAAGTATCCGCGCTCCTAGGTCGGATGCCTTCTGCGGTAGGATATCAGCCTACTCTGGGTACTGACGTGGGTGCTTTACAAGAACGGATTACCTCCACCACCGAAGGTTCTATTACTTCTATTCAAGCTGTATATGTACCGGCGGACGACTTGACTGACCCCGCACCAGCAACTACCTTTGCTCACTTGGACGGTACAACGGTATTGTCTCGTAGTTTGGCTTCTAAAGGTATCTATCCTGCGGTTGATCCTTTGGGTTCTACCTCCACGATGTTACAACCTAATATTGTTGGTGATGAACATTACAGCACTGCACGGGCTGTACAATCCACCCTCCAACGTTACAAAGAACTCCAAGATATTATCGCTATTTTGGGTTTAGATGAATTGTCTGAAGAAGACCGTCTAATTGTGGCACGGGCACGGAAAGTTGAACGGTTCTTGTCTCAGCCTTTCTTTGTGGCTGAAGTATTTACCGGTTCTCCTGGTAAGTATGTGAAGTTGGAAGACACCATTAAAGGATTCCAACAAATTCTTTCTGGGGAGTTAGATGCTTTACCTGANCAAGCTTTCTACTTAGTAGGCGATATNACNGAAGCGAAAGCGAAAGCTGAAAAGTTGAAAGGTTAGTCATTCGTCATTAGTCAGTAGTCAGTGGTTTTTTATGCAACTGACAACTGACAATTGACAATTGACAAAAGGCAAATGACAAAGGACAACTGACAAATGACATTAACTGTTCGTGTAATTTCCCCAGACAAAACTGTTTGGGATGCTGAAGCTGATGAAGTAATTTTACCTAGCACTACTGGTCAGTTAGGTATCCTCAGCGGACACGCTCCAATGTTGACAGCNTTGGATATAGGTGTAATGCGTGTTCGTGCTACTAAAAATGCCAGTTGGCAAGCGATCGCTCTTTTAGGCGGTTTTGCGGAAGTTGATCAAGATGAAGTGACAATTTTAGTCAATGGTGCTGAACGTGGGGACAAGATTCAACTTGAAGAAGCCCGCACTGCNTTTAATGAAGCACAATCTGGCTTAAATCAAGTTAAACCAGAAGATCGTCAAGCACAAATCCAGGCGACAAAAGTGTTGAAACGCGCTCGTGCTCGTTTTCAAGCTGCCGGTGGTTTGGTGTAAAACAAATTTCCCGACTGCAAATTGTGAGGGTGGGCTATTTGTCCACCCCATGCTATTGATATTTTAATTTTATTAGCTTTCTATTTTAGATTCCTGATTAAATATCTGGCTCTATGGTAAATTACCAGTCAAAGAGATAATATTTTGCCATAATATTGATAATATTCAAACTAGACATCATGAATCATAAAACCATAGATTATAAGCGGGTGGCGGGAATCGAACCCGCATGATCAGCTTGGAAGGCTGGAGTTTTACCACTAAACTACACCCGCGTGTTTGTGATTTAATCAAGATAACATACCTTTTATTAAATTGCAAGTAGTTATGGAGAATTTATTGTTTTAATTTGTAGACGAATATATAAGTTACTCAACTGGGGTTTTGAACCGTCTTGATTGTAAGCAGCAAGAAAACTCTCTTCTGCAAATATCTGGTTAAGTGCTTGCTCATAAATATTTTTTTGACTAGGGAGTACGATTGGTTCAATATTTATGATTTTCGCTTGTTGAAACTTTCCATTGTCATCAATTATTAAACTAGCTAGTATATTTGCTGGTTTGAGATCCTTGTCAGTCGGAAGTACACTAATCTCTAATTCCTTTTCTGGACTTCCTTTGTATTCAGCGAGAACATCTGGTAAACCATCCGGTGACAGAGTTCTTTGTTGTATTAATTCACTAACTTGTTCTCTGTGTATAGGATTGATGGTAGCTATAGCACCCTCTCCAGTGACGGTTGGAGATGGTTCTAGGTTGGGATTTGTGGAGGGTTTTGCTGTGGGAGTCGGGAAATCAGTAGGAATATCTTGGGGTAGGGGTTTTTCCTTACCTAGTTTAATTTCTTGACGACTATTCCAGGGAAGTTCACTTTCTGGAATTATAGGGGTTACTTCTGCTATTGGTTTTGTGGGATAGAATTGCTGTCTAACTGGTGATTTTTGGACTTGAGGTTTTTGAACTTCAGGTTTTTGGACTTGAGGTTTTTGGACTTGAGGTTTTTGAATTTCAGGTTTTTGAACTTGAGGTTTTTGAACTTGAGGTTTTTGAACTTGAGGTTGTTGGACTTGAGGTTTTTGAACTTGAGGTTGTTGGACTTGAGGTTTTTGAACTTCAGGTTTTTGGACTTTATCCTGCTGTGGTAAATTAGTATCAGAAGTTATCTGATCATCATCCTGATTCTCGAGTTTAACAGGTAATGATTTTGGTAAAGGAGAAAAATAAGATTGTGTTTTAATCTTTGTAGTTGTTGGTTGAGGTTTAATTTTAGATTTTGGTTGAGAAGGAATTTCAATCAGGTCAATGGGAACAGAACTTTGGTTAGATTGCGGAAACCAAGGTTTAAAATTATTAGATGAACCTACTAACCAAAATACTAACAAATGAAGAGACAGTGAACCAATAGATACCATGATCCATAAACCAGGAGGATCAATATGTCTTCTAAAATTGTGAGATATAATTAACCTATCATGTAAGTGGTTATTCGTAATAGTCGATATCATGTTATATTAGGTAACAGAGAACTGGAACAGGGAACTGGGAACTGGGAACAGAGAACTGGGAACTGGGAACTGGGAACAGGAAACAAGAGAAGGATTTCCTGATTCTTTCTTCTTTATTTCTTTATTTATTTCTTTCTTTATGCTTTTTTCTTTCTGCTAATAGCGCAGATTTGCTCATACTCCTGTATTCTTTGTTCAACACCCTGAGGCCAAGGCAGTTGTTTTACTATTTTATTAGGATACCATTTAATTATGACTAACCAAGATACGGAAATATATCCTGTTATAGCTGTTGCTAAGTAGATGAAGAGGGATGGTAATCAAAAAAAGTCAGATACCAACTTTCAATCATCTTCTTCCTCCTATTAATCAAATTAATCCCCGACTAGCTTTGAAATCTTGGTTTTTTAGCCCTATCCAACCCCAAGCAAGACCAGAAACAGATACTTTACCTATTATTGGACAACTCCAAATTCGTAGAGCTACATCTGATGATTTAATAAATATTGCCCAAATTGTAGCCGAAAGCTTTCACTCCCAGGAAGGTTTATGGGGTTGGGCTTTTCCCTTATTTCGTATGGGTATTTATGAAGACCTAAGACATCGTCTTCTGTTTCCTATGTCCCGTCATATTTGCTTAGTTGCTGTTGACACTGCTACTGAAGATCAAAAAATTATGGGAACTATAGAAATAGGTATCAGGTTGATAGATTCTTGGACTAGTGCAAATTCGGCTTTTCCTTATCTATCTAATTTAGCTATTCACCCCAGTTATCGCCGATTGGGTGTAGGTTCTAGTTTACTGATTCACTGTGAGCAAATTTCCCTAGAATGGGGATTTCAAGACTTGTATCTCCATGTTTTGGAAAATAATCATCACGCCTGTCAGCTTTATTTTAAGTTAGCATATCAGGTGCATAAAATTGAATCTCCTTGGGATCTACTTTTCTTTAGTCGCTCACGTCGTATATTACTACATAAGCGTATATAGGATAAGTCAAGATTTACATTAAAAAAGTATGAGTAACTAAAAATGTATATTGATACAGCCATCAATAATTTATTGTTAATCGTTACTATTTTAAAACTGCTTGTATGCGTTCTATAGTGCGAGTGTTTTCTGCTGGTGTACCGATAGTGATTCTTAACCCACTAGGTAGAAGTCTAATGAGAGTACCCTGACTTCTGAGTTTTTGGTTAATTTTTGTTAAAAATGTAGCTAGTGAGTGAGAATCATCAGTTTTAACACGCAAGTAAATGAAGTTAGTGGTGCTGGGTGTAATTTCTAGGTTCGGATGTGATGATAAAACTGTGATCATTTTGGTTCTTTCACTGAGAGTCTGGGGAATTGATTCCAGTAAAAGTTGCCGATTTTCTAAAGCCATAAGGGCAGAAGTAATGGAAAAGCTGGGAAGATTGTAAGGAAGACGGACTTTTTCTAGAATAGCGATCGCATTTGGATGAGCGATACAATAACCTACACGCATGGCTGCGAGACGGAAAGCTTTGGAAAAGGTGCGTAATATTATCCAGTTAGGATGTTGCAATAATTCTGTAACTAAGGTAGTTTGACTAAATTCAAAGTAAGCTTCATCAATAACTACCAAAATCTCTTCTGGTAAACTTTTTAACCATTCTATTTCCCTTGTTGTTAAACAATTGCCCGTAGGAGAATTAGGATGAACAACAAAAACGACNCGAATAGGGGGGTTTTGTGTTTGTTTAATGGCAGATTTGGCAGCTTCTAAATCAGTTTCAAAGTTGCTTTGATTTCTCCCTATGGTGACAACAGGAATGGCCAAAGTCTGGGCTAAAATTCCATACATTGAAAAGGTAGGATTGGCAACTAATATAGAACCTTCTCCTCCTAAACTAGTGGCAATTAATAGGGATCTAATTAATTCATCTGAACCATTACCGACGGAAATATTTGCAGCAGTGAATGTTGAATTTGAGAGATTTGCGGATTCATTGACAT
>B570J29609_1000018_pt1 | contig 19854 bp, 14 predicted proteins | sample LakMenEpi30Jul09_FD_29609 | JGI IMG/M metagenome (IMG submission 29609) | reverse complement strand
CTTGATGATTATTTCGCACCATACTGACAATTACTACTGGTCTTTCCATACCTTGAAATCTATCAACTGTACCCGTTCTAATTTGTAAAGAAGGAAAAAGTTCTGATTGTAAACGTTCATCAATTTTTCTTAATTGAGCGCCATAAAATGTAATTATAGCTATTTCTTTTTTTGATTCTCCATTAGCAACTTTATTAAACCAAACATTCTCAAATTGTTGACAGATACCTGCAATTACATCAATTTCTTTAGTATTAAAAAATGAAGTACCATTGCGTTCTTCTTGAAATTCATTTTCTCTAGGCATTTTTACCCAACATAAATGATGATAGGGTTGAATGATTTTTCCTGCTAAATTATGAGCGCGTTTGCTATCAGGTTCTAAAATCCCACATTCCAATTTACCATGATAAAATTGATTAATTGCTCCCATAATCATCGGGTGCATTCGATATTGAGTATTCAGCATTTTCTTAATACTTTTATCTGCGGTTTCAAACTGATTTTTAAATAATGATTCTTCTAAAAATTGCAATTCTTCTCTAGTATTACCCATTGTTTTCGCAACTTCTTCCACAGTGCTAGTATCAAGCATAGGTGGTAATTGTCGATGATCTCCTACCATAACTAATTTTTTACCTTTCAACGCGGGAATTAGTAATTCTGGAGGAGTACATTTACTAACTTCATCTATAATTACAACATCAAAAGATTGAAATTCTTCTGAGAAATTATAATTTGCAGCTTGAACGCAAGTGATACCGACAACGTTAGCATTATCTAAATAAATTCCCCTTAAATCTTTGCTGTCTTGTTCTGAAGGTTGACGGAGTTTTGTAATCCAATCTTGAACAAAGTTTTGATATTTATGCAGATAATTTTCTTCACTTTTTAATTGTTGTTTCCATGATTTAAATTTATTTTTGATGCTACGTAAAAACTCTAAATTAAATAAATCATCATGGGATAATTCTGGTTTTAATTTATCTGGTATAATTTGCCAAGTTGACTTCCACCAATTCCGTTCTAGAATTAAACTATCTGATAACTGTAATTTTAATTGTTGTTCTAAATCAGATATGTTTATTTCTAATTCTTCAATTTCTTGTGTATAAATATCAGCTTCTGCTTGCAAATTTATGAATTCTTGATTTAAAGAGTTTTTAATTGTTTCTAAAATAGTAAAAGGTGCTAATGATGAAATAAGAGTTTCTATTTCATTGACGCGATTTTCCCAAAATTTAACTTGCTGGAAAAATTCCTGGGGTTGTTCCCAAAAATTTGCTTGTCTATTCAGATATTTTTCTGCTAAAATCCGTAAAGGAGCGGGGATATTTTTCTGTTTACGAAATACTTGCAAACTATTTATAACTTCTGTAATTTTTAAATTAGCAGCTTCCTTACTTTGGTTTACCTGAGATTTAGCTTCAGATATTTGTTCTAAAGAGATTGTATTTTTCGGGAGTTCTTNTAATTGCTGTTGTAAAATTTGTAATTGTTGTTCAGCTTCAGTTTTAACCCTTAAAACACATTGACGAGCATGAACTAAAATAATATCTAGTAATTCTTGGGTAATACGGGTAAGAGTAACTTCAATATGATTCCATTCAAAGGACTTACCATAAGTTTTTTCCAATCTAATTAAAAAGACTTGAGTATTTTCAACTAGCAATTTTCGCTGTTTAGGATTAAGAAGTTGATAATTTTGGAATTTTTGATAGGTTGTTTGCCATTGAATTTGATCACTTTTTGATAATACTATAGGAATTTGACTAAAACTTTGCTGTAAAAAATAACTAAAATCATATTTCTTGCCTTTTCTATCCGTAAAGTTACCTTCGATTTCATAAACTATGGCTTTTGTTAATACTCCCCAATCTGGTAAACTGATTTTATAATTTTTAGGAACGATAGTTAATTTTAATGTCTTAGCAAACATCAATAAACCTAATGGTAAATCTACCATATTTTCTGTTAATACTAAATCAGATTGTTGACATTCTTTTAAAACTTGATACAAATTATTATAAGCTGTAGATTTCCATTCGACAACTGCTGCAACAATATAATCAATTTCGCGTTTGCGATTTTCCCAAATTTGAATTGTTGGCTGTAAATCGTTTTGGTTACTAAATTTTTGATAATCTGTTTCTAATTTCTCCAAGGATACAGAATGCTGTTGAAAAATATCAACTAATTCTGCAACTTCAGAAACAGCTACAGCTATATTATTAGCATTATTGAATCCCGATTTAAATTCAGAAAGATGAGTTTTGATGTTTTCCTGTAACCAAACCGCTAACCCAAATGCACCAAAACCAGGACGGACAAAACCAATTTCTTCACTATACTTAATAGCTTGACGGACATTTTCTCGAAAATCTTCTACTTGTTGATTGTTTTCTATATAGGGTTGAACACGGAGGAAAAAAGCTTTAGTTTCTGGAGATTCCCAATCTATATTTGTTGATTTTTTTAGTATATTCTCTAAACTAGTAATTAAAGATGCAATTTCATTTTTATTTACTAAAGTTTGATTATATTCAATTTCTTGATTTTGATAAGATAATTCTAAATTTTCTTTTTCATTTTTGAGTTCATTTTGTTGTTGATTAGTTTCTTCCTCAGCTAAAAAATAGGTTTTAAATCGTGGTAATAACGGTAATAATTGATTTAAGATTTTGATATTTTCGTGACGTTGATTAAGATTATTTTCGCAGTCAGTAGCGGTATTTTGTAGCCATGTACCAATTACTTGATCTTCTAAAAATGGCTGTCCTTCCTCTCCAACTTTTTCGGATTTTCCCTTTCTAATAGCACGAATAACAGGATTATGAACTAAGCGACTGAGGGCGTTATCAACGGCTAAATTAGCTTGAGATGTAATTAATGTCCGTCCACCGCGCAAGGCTATTTGATAGCAAATTTCCGCAATTACAGTAGTTTTTCCTGTACCTGGTGGTCCTTGAATTAAAACTAGATCCTCTGCTGAAAGGACTTTTTCAACTGCGGCTTTTTGTCCAGCATTAGCGGAGGATAATAATAAATCAGTTGATTTAAGTGTAATCCTTTTAATAATCGGTCTGGCCTGGGAAGCATCAAATAGAAAGTTACCTAAATAGGGATTTTGAGTACGTCCTTGTCTTAATTGTTCCAAGGCTTTTTCTTTACGTTCAATTTGTTTTATATCTCCAGCAGCATCAAAAAATAAGTAGCCATAATTGGGAAGTTGATAATTACCTTTGGCTATATATTCAATTAATTCTCGTTCTAATCGAACATGAATAGAATTATGTTTTTGATCAATTTTTTCAATAGTTCCTAGTTGACGACCATTGCGGCGATTTCTCTCTGTTGGTACAGATTCTAAAAATTTAACTTCTTGATTTTTAGCTTTTCTTACCCGTTCCCAAAAGTTCTCTACACCTAAAAAATGTTCTTCAGAACCATCTAAAGTAGCCGAATTAATTTTAATTTCTAAAGCGATTTGTCGGTAGTTTAATCCGTTATTATGATTTAGGAAATATACACAAAATTGTCGAGATTTAGCAATGCGTTCTTCAACTTTTAAAAAGGCTTTCCAGGCTTGAAGTTGATCTTCTGTAGGCACATGATTTCCGCAAATTGGCATATTTTTAATTTTTGCCAATAATGTTTTTGGAATATCTAAACGCTGTTGATGATTAGGAATTAGTCGCAACCAATAAGGTAAAGCATAGCCATCAATATTTCCCCGTGATTCTTGGATTAAATAAGCTGATAAAATTTTAAATCCACCATATCCATCTTGACGAATAGCAGCTTTAAATCCTAAAGTTTTTCCTAATTTTTTCAGTCTTTTTGGTAATTGAAAGTTATCTTGATCTGTAGCTATAGTTAACTCCCAAATCTCTTCTCCTGGTTCTTTAGCAGCTCCTTGACGACGAATATAAAATAAACCAGGTTGTTTACCAACTAAATCAAATAATAATTCATTGGCTCGTTCTCGCCGTTCTCGAAAATCAGGATATAATTGTAGGAATGATTGACCTTCAAAATGGCGAACTAAATTATCAACTGCTGAACCTATAAATGTATAACCACAATCTTCTATCTTTGTTTTATTATTCATAGTTTTGGTAAAAAATATCAGTAATAAATAATTTAATATTTAAAAATAAATTTGAAATTGCCGCCAATAAATATCAGGTGTTGGGTTGCGTTCCTTAACCCAACCTACACCTAATAACTAATATTAAGAAGCTAGTGCTACTTCTACTAGTTGTTGTAATTCACCTTTGTTGTACATTTCGATCAAAATATCAGAACCGCCCAGAAATTCACCATTAAGGTATACTTGGGGAATTGTTGGCCAGTTGGAATATTCTTTGATTCCTTGACGAATTTCTTGATCTGCAAGTACATCAAAGGTTTCAAAGGGAACTCCTAATGTATTAATAATTTGCACAACGTTATTAGAAAAACCACATTGGGGCATTAATTTGTTACCCTTCATGAAAACCATAATTTTGTTTTCTTTTACCAAACTATCAATTCTTTGTTTAAGTTCTGGGGTCATGATTAATTATTTCCTGTGTTGTTAAAAGTCAAAAGTCAAGACAATTTCAGATTTTGTTTTCTCAAGGCAATCATCTCAAATTAGTTTGTTGCTTGCCAAGCTTCGGGAGTGTAGGTTTTCAGAGCTAAAGCATGAATCGCTTCGCTTGACATAGCTTGTTGCAATGCGCCATAAACTAGTTGGTGTTGTTGAACCAGTCCCTTGTCTGCAAACTGCGATGAAACTACTGTTACCTGATAGTGATCACCACCACCCGTCAAGTCTTGTACTTGCACTTGAGCATCCGGCAGTTNTGCCTTGATCATTTCCTCTACCTGTTGCGGACTCATCATCGCAATTCCTGAAAAAACTTACTTCTCTATTATTAACAGATATGTAACGCTTGGCTGTTGCCTGTTAGCATTTGCCGATTATTTTTTACCTTGAGAAGGAAATGGTGTCTTTACAAAACCTAGTTCAAATAATTGTTGGTAAGCTTTTGTACCTAGTTCTCTGGTGGGGTTTTGACTTGTGATAATTTGCACTAGCAAAGGAATGGCTAATTCTGGCTGATTTTGCGCTCTATAGACCAGAGCTAATTGATAGGTAGCTTCATCTCGCTTTTGGGCAGTTGCTAAAGCATTTTTACGGTGGGAATCAGCAGCGCTAATGTCAATACCCGTAAAACTAGAATTTAGTTGTTGATAAAGGCTAGACAACTGATTATAAACTTGGCGTGCTTGTTGGAGTTTTTTGACAGCTAGGGCATAATCTTGACTAGTAACCGCTTGGTCGATCTCTTTCATCAAGCGATCGCCTCCCTCTATACTTAAAATATTANTACTGCTTTCTGTGGGACTAAGAATGTTAGACTCACCCTCTTCCATGGGTTTTGGTTGATTAGTCGGTTTTGGTTGATTAGTCGGTTTTGGTTGATTAGTCGGTTTTGGTTGATTAGTCGGTTTTGGTTGATTAGTCGGTTTTGGTTGATTAGTTGGTTTTGTTTGATTAGTTGGTTTTGTTTGATTAGTTGGTTTTGTTTGACTAACAGGATTTGATAACTTTTGTCCCTCAGCATAGGCTGGTGATAGCAGTCCCAAAACTGCTATGAGTGATAAAGATGTGAAGCGAATTAAATTAGCAGCATTCATGAGTTTAATTAGTGCNACAATTCCATAGATAAGGTTNNGAAACCTAGTGTATCTTAACTCTCTTTGTNCNAGAGATAAAGTCAAGTCACTTGATCACCTTGAGTAAGTAGGAGATGATATCCTCCAACCGGTGCTAGAAGATATGTTCTCCATACTTTGTGTTAGTCGCAAGTTGCCTATTTTAAAGTTCCCAAAACAGGAGTTAACTCAGATGCTGGAATTTGCGGACTTAAAAATCCACTAGCATAAACACGGGGATTACTTTGGGAAATAATGGTATAAGATTGGCGAACATGAGCATTNACAGCCACAGTNGTCGCGTCATACATTTGCATGGCTAGTTTAGGGTAGAAACCGATGCCAATAATCAGCACTAGAAAAGAGGCAGCAATAAATACTTCTCTTGGTCTGGCATCAGTATATACAGTTTCCGTTGGTAAAAGGCAATCTGTACCAAAACAAGCCGTTCCTTCATCTTCTTGATTCTGAAAACCCTGATTGTTAACATCACATACCAGGTCAGCACCAGAACCGTAAAATACTTGACGCAGCATGGACAGCAGATAAATAGGTGTAAGAATAACTCCCACAGCAGCTAAAAAGACGGTGACGGTACAGAACGTAGAAGTGTAAACATCGCTAGTTGTTATCCCCACAAACACCGAAAGTTCACCGACAAAGCCACTCATACCCGGTAAAGCCAAAGATGCCATTGCCCCCATTGTAAAGAGAGCAAATACTTTTGGCATGGCTTGACCAATACCGCCCATTTCTGCCATCATCATGGTATGAGAGCGATCGTAGGTGACACCAGCCAGGAAGAACAACACCGAAGCAATTAAACCATGTGATATCATTTGCAACATTGCGCCATTGATACCCAAATCGGTGAAAGAGGCAATTCCTATTAATACAAAACCCATGTGGGAAATTGACGAATTAGCCAAACGCCGTTTCATATTCGTTTGGGCAAAGGAATTTAAAGCACCATAGATAATGTTGATAACACCGAGAATGACGAGAACAGGAGCAAAATAAACATGAGCATCGGCAAGTAGNCCAAGATTTAGGCGAATTAGTCCATATCCGCCCATTTTCAACAACACACCCGCCAAAATCATAGATACTGGTGAAGANGCTTCTCCGTGGGCATCAGGTAGCCAAGTATGTAAGGGGAAAATGGCCAATTTTACNCCAAAGGCAATTAACAAACCTGCATATAGTAATAGTTGCAGCGTCAGGGGATATTCTCTATTTGCGAGTTCTGCAACATTAAAAGTCACATTTCCGCCGCCATATAGTCCCAGTGCCAGGGCTGCTACCAAGATAAATATAGAAGCTGCTGCGGTATAAATCAAAAATTTTGTAGCTGCATAACGTCGTCGTTGTCCACCCCAAATACAAACTAATAAGTACACAGGAATTAGTTCGACTTCCCACATAATGAAAAATAATAGCAAGTCTTGGGCGACAAATACCCCAACTTGTGCGGAATACAACACAAGCATGAGAAAATAGAAAAGCTTTGGTCTGCGGTCAACTTGCCAAGCTGAAAAAATGGCAAGAGTGGTAACAAATCCTGCCAAAAGCACTAAGGGAGCGGAAATACCATCAACAGAAACCGCCCAGTTTAAGCCCAACTGAGGCATCCAGACATAATTTTCTACCAGTTGAAAACTCGCATTACTAGTATCGTAATGTTTCCAAAAAGCGTAACACATCAAAATAAAGTCGGTGATACCTATGCCCAGTGCATACCATCTGACAAGTTTGCCGTCTTTATCGGGCAATATTGGGATGAGAAAGGATGCTACAAGTGGAAATAGGACAATCGCGGTAAGCCAAGGAAATTGAGCCGCTATCATGTCAATAGGAAAAAATACTTATCAGTGAATATTGTACTAAACTTTTTAACAATTTCTTTATAGGTTTTTACCACAGTTTAGCATAAGGGAATATTTACTTAAATAAATCTTATGGTTAGGATTTTTTCTTTTAACTTAACTTTTATGTTTATGACCGTACCAGCAATTACAGCTTTCTCCAGATACATTGCTAGGGTGCGGAAAAGTCATCATATTTTGATATAATTCTCAACTTATCTTTCCCCCCGTTGCGGGGGGAGTGCGGGAGCTAGATTATCTTTTTGAGAGCTGAGAGACAGTCGCTAGAAATCTTTTCTTAAATCGTATCTGGGTCAATATTTAATTCCCGTAATTTTTTTGCTAAACGTTCGGCTTTTTGGGCTTCCTGTTCAGCGCGTTGGAATTCTTGTTCAGCACGTTGGGTTTCACGTTCTGCTTTTTGAGCTTCACGTTCTGCTTTTTGAGCTTCACGTTCTGCTTTTTGCATTTCCCGTTCGGCTCTTTTAACTTCTAATTCTGCGGTTTCTTCAGGTGTAGGAACTAAATCTCCTTCTGATGTAAAATAACGCAATAAACCATCATAAATTCCCAAATATAACCCTAATTGTCCACTCCATAAATGTCCTTTTTCATTGGGTTTTATAGGTTGATATTTTCCGTCTGTTATATGAAATCCTGCAAATTCTAAGGTATAAGGATCAAACCAAAAATACTCTGGGGTGCGGAAAGTTTCTTGATAAAGTTCTTTTTTTAATTCTCTATCAATCTTAGCTGTTGTTGGTGAGAGAATTTCTACAATTACATGAGGATATTTCCCATTTTCTTCCCAGACTACCCAACTTTTACGGGTTTTTTTCTCAGTTCCTAAGACCACAAAAAAATCAGGACCTCGGAAATTTTCCCTTTTCCTCTGATGTGGACTATAATAAATACTCAGATTTCCCGCTGCATAAAAATCAGTTCTATCTTTCCATAACCATTTAAGACATTTGATTAAGAGCATAATTTGCTCTAAATGTAGTTCTGTTTCCACGGGAGGTTCATCACTATATAAATCACTGGGTGGTAAAATTACATCTGATGAGATGTTTTCTTGAGATTCTATTTCTTGAGTAATCATCATGATATGATACCAAGTAGTATTTATTTATTTTAACATTAATTACAATCACTACAAATATAACTAAACAATACGTTCTAGGATTAAATGATTAAGTTCAGTTAATTTTGCTTCCCAGTTAGGTTCGACTATAATTGTGCTGATTTTCTCGACAATAATTGCAGGGTGACTAATTCTATCTCCCAGTTGTAAATCTTCTCGACGATAAACTGGTGTGTCATACCATTGATTATCGCTAAACATTTTCACGATTTCCATTATTTTAGGTTCTACATTTTCAGGACGGGTACGACTAATTAATGGTTCTTCAGGAGTATCCATTTTTTGAATTACTTCTACAGAAATAGATTCAATAATTAAGTCTTTTTCTGATTGCATGAAACCATATCGTAATTTATGTTCACTTTCAAATTGTTCTCTCATTCCTGCTACATTAGTAAAATCAACAGTTAAAATAGAATTAGTTCCTGCATATTTTAAATTTACTTTCTTAATAATTTCTTGTTGAAACTGGATTTCTTCTATGTTTAATTCCCTACGAGATTGGGTTTCTAAAGATGCCATTAACTGTTCTAATTGAGGAATTAAGCTTTCATTTAAAGGTTGTTCTACTCCTGTGATTTTAGTCGCTCTAATATCGGCTAAACCCATACCATAAGCAGAAAGTACCCCAGCGAAAGGGTGCAGAAATATCTTTTTCATTCCTAAAGTATCAGCAATTAAACAAGCAACTTGTCCACCAGCACCACCAAAACAACAAAGTACATATTGGCTAACATCATAACCTCTTTGCAAACTGATTTTTTTAATAGCATTTGCCATATTTTCGACAGCAATCGCAATAAATCCTGATGCTACTTGTTCGGGAGTTCGATAATTTCCAGTGACAGATGCAATCTCTTTAGCTAATTCTGTAAATTTTTGAATAACTATTTCTTGATCTAAAGGTAATTTACCTTCACTACCAAAAACTGCGGGAAAATATTCAGGTTGAATTTTTCCTAACATGACGTTAGCATCTGTTACTGTTAATTGTCCTCCACGACGATAGGAAGCAGGTCCAGGATTTGATCCAGCGGATTCTGGACCAACACGATAACTAGAACCATCAAAATATAAAATTGAACCTCCACCCGCTGCAATGGTGTTAATTGCTAATACGGGAACTCGCATCCGTGCTCCGGCAATTTCTGAATCTAATTGTCTTTCATATTCTCCTTTAAAGTGGGCAACATCTGTACTTGTTCCGCCCATATCAAAGGTAATTACTAATTCAAAACCTGCTCTTTTACTAGTTTGAACTGCACCAACAATACCACCAGCAGGACCACTTAAAATACTATCTTTTCCCTGAAATTGTTCTGCGTTGGTTAACCCACCATCAGATTTCATAAACATTAATTTAACTTGAGGTAAATGACTGGCAATTTGGTTAACATAACGACGTAAAATAGGAGTTAAATAGGCATCAACAACGGTGGTATCTCCTCTACTTACCAGTTTCATTAATGGGCTAACTTGATGGGATACGGAAATTTGTGTAAAGCCGATTTCTTGGGCAATTTTGGCTATTTGTTGTTCATGAAATGGATAGCGATCGCTGTGCATAAATACAATGGCACAACTTCTAATTCCTGTATGATAAACTGTTTGTAAATCCTGTTTTGCTTGGTCAATATTTACAGAAACTAATTCATGACCATGAGCATCATATCTTTCATCTACCTCAATTACTTGTTCATACAGCATGGTAGGTAAAATTATTTCCTGTGCAAAGATATTTGGACGATTTTGATAGCCGATTCTTAACGCATCTTTAAAGCCTTTAGTAATCAGTAAAACAACTCGATCTCCATGTCTTTCTAAGAGGGCATTTGTAGCTACTGTTGTTCCCATTTTCACTACTTCAATTGTTTGGTAGGGAATGGGTTCATTAACAGTNAGTCCGATAATATCNCGAATTCCTTGAATAACTGCATCTTCATATTGTTCAGGATTTTCTGATAGTAATTTATAAACTATAATCCATTCTTTGTTAGGTAAAGGGACTATTAAAAACCGTTCTGTAAAATTTGCCAGTCTGTCTATTATTGTCTCATTATTAGTGACAGCAACTATATCTGTAAATGTGCCACCTCTGTCTGCAAAAATTCTCAACATAACAATATTAAATGAAGTGATATGAATTATAAGATAGCGCTCTTTTTAGAAGTAGATCCCTGTCTTCTTTAAGAAGTGAGGGATCTTCAAGCAGTCAGCGATTTAGTGATTAAGAAATATCTTTCAATTCAGCAGTACGCACTGAAAGTATTTGTGTTTGATTACCTCTTTGGACTTTTATCTGCAAGGCTTGACCCAGGGTACTGTCTTCTACTACACTTTGCAACTGTTCAGCGGTGGTAATTGGCTTATTATCAATCTGTACAATTACATCTCCACGCCGGATACCTGCGGTTGCAGCGGGAGAATTACGGACAACTCGCATCACTAAAACTCCCTTAACTTCAGGAATGACAAACATGGAGTTAGGATCATCGTTATTTTGCTTTGCTAATTCCGGTGTTAATGTCACCATTTGTACACCTAAGTAGGGGTGAGCAACTTTACCATCACGTTGTAATTGAGCAGCGATCGCTTTAGCTTTATCAATAGGAATTGCAAACCCAATCCCCATCGCATCGGCGCGAATTGCCGTATTAATTCCAATTACNTCTCCTAACCCNTTTAATANTGGTCCACCAGAGTTACCAGGGTTAATNGCTGCATCAGTTTGAATGAAGTCTAATCGTTTATCGCTAATACCAACTTGGGCACTAGAACGTTTGAGAGTGCTAACAATTCCCAAGGTAACAGTATTATCAAATCCTAACGGATTACCCACAGCGATCGCCCAATCCCCTACTTGGACATTATTAGAAGAACCTAAGGGAGCAATAGGTAAATCCTTACCAGCATTAATCTTGACCACAGCTAAATCTGTTACTTCATCAATACCTTTAACTTTACCCTCAAAGGTGCGTCCATCTTTTAAGCGGACTGTAACTTTATCAGCCTTATCAACTACGTGAGCATTAGTAAGAATTACACCACTTTTGTCAAGAATAAAACCAGAACCTAAACCACGTAACTGTTCAGTCGGTGATTGTTGGGGAAAGCTATCACCAAAAAACCGCCGAAAAAACGGGTCTTCCATCATCGGATCATTCCGGCGAGTAATGGTTCGTTCTGTATCAATTCTTACTACTGCCGAACCCACACGATTTACCGCTGCTGTCACAAAACTATGACCACTAATCACATTTGTAGCAGCAGATGGTTTTTGAGCAGCTTTTGTGAATGACTCAGTAACAGGATTTGGACCTGGTTCTGCTGCTGAAGGTAATACCCGTAGGGAGGTGACAGTCAAAATCACACCCATCAAAATCGCTAAAACATGGGTACTGAGTTGTTGGATAGACCGGGACATTTGGAAAAATCGCATAATCACAACCTAATCTACAAGCCTAATTTTTGCTGTTTCTTGACAAATCTATCTACAGCTATTTTTACAGATCAGATTCAGAATTGCCATTTACGTTCCTCTGCTCTGGGCTAAGATATTAATTAAAGCCAAAATGCCAAAACAAACCAAATATTAATATCATAGCTCATGAATGGAACAAACCCACCAACTAACGAATCCTTGACTACATCAGAATCAGGAGAACATTCACACCACCACAATTATACAGAGGATACGCATAATCAGGTTGATTCAGTTCATGTTCATCCTCATGTCCACAGTGAAGAGTCTTTACGGCGGATTATTAACCGACTTTCTCGTATAGAAGGTCATGTTCGCGGTATTAAGACTATGGTACAGCAAAATACTCCTTGTCCTGATGTATTATTACAAATTGCTGCTGTGCGTGGGGCATTAGATAAAGTAGCACGTATCGTTTTAGATGAACATTTAACTGAATGTATTGGTAGAGCCGCCCAAGAGGGTAATATAGAATCAGAGATTGCACAATTAAAAGCCGCATTAGACAGATTTTTACCTTGATTTTAAATCAATATCAATTTCACTATTCTTTAATTCATAAACCAAACAAACCATTAATTCTATTTTTACATGGATTCATGGGTAATGTTTATGAATTTGATCAAGCTATAAAATTACTATTTGATGATTTTTCCTATTTAACTATTGATTTACCCGGACATGGAAAAACTCAAGTTTTAGATGATGAATGCTATACAATGGCATCTACAGCTACAGCTATTATACAACTATTAGATCAATTAAAAATTGACCAATGTTTTTTAATTGGTTACTCAATGGGAGGTAGATTAGCTTTATATCTAACTCTGTATTTTCCCCAGAGGTTTATTAAAGTTATTCTAGAATCTACTTCCCCTGGTTTAACAACAGAAACAGCAAGATTAGCTAGGGTTAAAAGTGATGCTCAAATAGCNAGAAAATTAACTAGAATCGTAAATAATGATGATTTTTATCACTTTCTNACTAATTGGTATCAAATGCCAATTTTTGCTGATCTCAAAAATCATCCTCAATACCCATCTATGATAGCCAGTAGATTAATAAATCAGCCTCTAAATTTAGCAAAATCATTGCAATTTATGGGAACAGGTTCTCAACCTTGTTTATGGGAATTGATCACTAAAAATACTCTTCCTCTATTATTATTAGTTGGTGAAAAAGATGAGAAATTTATTAATATTAATATCGCTATGACTGAAAAATCTAAATTTGCTAAATTACAAATAATTGATCAAGTCGGACATAATATTCATCTAGAAAACACTTTAACATTTGTCCATAATATTCAATATTTTTTCTAACTATCCTCAATTAGTTATCAAAAACAAAAACAAGATCCCCAACTTTTTAGATAAGTCGGGGATATGAACCCATTAATTAAACTGTAACTTCTTCCATTTCTAAGATATTAATTTCATCTAAAATCCGCCAAATTTCCTGCATCATTGAATCTAAACCAGCACGAGTTACCGCCGAAATTATGAAAACTGGTGCTAAAGCCAGATGATTTAATTGAGTAGCTAAAGCCTCCAAATCAATAGTTTCTCTATCAACAGCATCTATTTTATTTAAAGCTAAAATTTGCGGACGTTTAGCTAAACCCCGTCCATAGGCTTTAAGTTCCTCTTGAATAGTATGAAAATCAGCAATGACATCTGCACTTGTCGCATCAATTAAGTGTAATAAAACCCTTGTCCGTTCAATATGACGCAAGAAATCATGACCTAAACCTGCACCATGGGAAGCACCTTCAATTAAGCCCGGAATATCGGCGAAAACTGTACCATCACCAGTGGGTTTTTTAACTACACCCAAATTAGGAATTAAGGTAGTAAAAGGATAATCAGCAATTTTTGGACGCGCGGCGGATAAAGAAGAAATTAAAGTAGATTTACCTGCATTAGGTAAACCAATAATTCCTACTTCTGCTAACAATTTCAACTCCAAACGTAAGACCTTTTTTTCTCCTTCTAAACCAGGAAGTGAATATTCTGGGGCGCGGTTACTATTGCTCAAAAAATGTTGATTTCCCAGCCCACCTTTACCACCTTCAGCAACTCGAAAAATTTGTCCAGGCTCAACTATATCGCATAGTAAAACGCTCGTTACCGCATCATAAACAGAAGTACCACAAGGAACTTCAATAATTAGATCTTTTCCCCCCGCGCCAGTGCAATTATTGGGACCACCACGTTCTCCATTTGGGGCTTTAAATAAATGCTTATATCGAAAATCTAACAAGGTTTGTAGATTGGTATCAGCCACAAAAATTACTGAACCACCTTTTCCGCCATTTCCACCAGAAGGACCACCGGCTGGGACATATTTTTCTCTGCGGAAAGCGACAATACCATCACCTCCGTTACCNGCTTCTACTTCAATTACTGATTGGTCTATAAATTGCATAATTAGTCATTAGTTATTAGTCAGTTGTCAGTTTTTAGTAGTCAATTATGCGAACAATTGACCACTAACCACTAATTTAAATATAAGGTGTAACATCCTCGCCACAGTCATCTGCTAGGTAGGAAAGAGCGCGGAAGCGTAAACCTACCATTTGTTCATAAAGTGGGTTAATTTTACATAATGGCGGAATATGAACTATTTTCCGGCCAAATAAGGTTACATCTCTTTCAAAGGGACATTGGGAAGGAATCATTTTACACAAAAACCGGGCAACTCTGGGATCTTGAATATCTAATCCATCTAACCAGTGACGCAAGGGAGTTAAAGCATCTGGGCGTGGGGCTTGAAGTCCAGCCAAGGGCAAATCTTCAGATTTTGCGGTATCTTCTAGGGTATGACGTAAGGCCGTGAGTAAATTCTCTTGCAGTTCTAATTTTTGGCACAATTGCTGAAGTAGATTATCTTCACTAGGAGAGTATACACCATCAGCGATCGCTACCATTACCGCTGTCCGCAAGAAATTTTCCGCCACAGGCGTACCTTTACCTAATATAGCTGCTAATTCATCCGGTTCAATGATCTCTAGAGTACCCCAGTCAATGGACGGAGCTAATTCTTCTTTGGTAAGATTGGTAATTAATTCCTGTTCTTGAGCATCAAAGTTACCATCAGCCCAAGCAATAGTCAGTAATCCCCGTAGCCAAGCCATAATTTGTTCGCTACTGTAAGGGGTTTGAGCAGTAGTTGTCATAAAAACACGCCTTGTAATTTTTATTGGTCAATATTAATTAATGTAACTTGAAAAGGACTAAAGTTCTGTGTATTTAACTGGCAAAAATCCAGGAAATATAGCTTGGATTGAGCGAAGACAAAACTCAACATAATCAGAAATTTTCTTGGGTTTTCTTGGATTTCTTTGGGTCAACCTAATCTAGGATATAAGGACTTTTTAGCATTAACTTAGGCAGTATTTATTCACAATGACACAAAATATGGATATAATTAATTATATTTATCATTGATTAGGTATAAAGTATGTTTCGCTTTGGTATTGAACATGAAGTTGCGTTTTTCAATCATCAAGGGAAGTTTGCTGATTTCCAGAATACAAAATTTGCCGATTTTCAGCAAATTGTTGACAAACTACCTATTTATCCCAGTGACTATCCACAATTAAGAGTAGGTGATGCGGGAATTAAGAAAAAGCGCTGGTATATTGAAGGATTTGAAAGATTTAGTGATTCTGAAGAGGTAATTGATTGTTTAGCTAAAGGTATCGAAATTAGAACAACTATTCACCCTACTATTCAAGGAGCAATTGATGAATTAACAGCCAGTTTTGTTTTATTGAGTGACGTGGCTGCTAGTTTTGGTTTTTCCCCAGTTTTAGTCAGTTTTAACCCCTATAGGTGCATATTTAACCCAGAACCTCCATTAAATGATTTTGAAATTAGGCAATTACAAGCTTATCCAGATGAACAAACTGCTCATATTTATATGGTTTCCTATGGACCAGATTTAAATATTTCTTTGGCAAATTTGTCTACTGAAAAGTTAATTGATATTGGTAAAAAATTAACTTATTACAGTCCTTATATCATCCCTTTTAGTTATAGTTCTCCTTTTTATAATGGTGGTTTATGGGAAGGTTTATCAGTGAGAACATTGATCAGAACTGGAAAAAGATCCGCAACATTAGTTTTTGTGGAAACAGCCGAAGAATTAATTAAAAGTGTTCCCTCATTGACAAAAATTGCCCGCATTCCCTCAGAGGTAGGACGGATAGAATTTAAAGCTTGTGATAGTTGTGATAACTTTACCATTTACGCGGGTTTATTAGCTTTATTAAAAGGTTTAGTATTAGACGAAACTTTACTAAGTAGAGCTATGATACCTGACGCTGGTTTACATCAAATTTCTGCAAAATCAGGCTTTGAAAATGAAGACATTTTTATGAACTCTCAAAAACTTTTACAAGTTGCTGAAATTGCTCTTAAAGATGATCCTGATCTGGAATTTTTAACTCCACTGAAAGTAATTTTATCCGAGAAAAAAACAAGATCTCATCAATTAATTAATTCGTTCCAAAATCTAGGTTCAATTGAAGCAACTCTCCAACAAACCTATGGCAATTTTAGATTTTAGATTACAACTAACAAATGACAACTAACAAATGACAACTAACAACTAACAACTAACAACTGACAACTAACAACTGACAACTAACTAACTAATGACTAGGTGGAATTTGTTCGATAGGGATTAGTGATTCCATTACCGTTTTAACAATTGGTGCGGCTACAGTAGAACCATAGGCGTTTTCTCCCTTTGGTTCATCGACCACTGCAAACACCACATAACGGGGAGATTCCACTGGCAAAATAGCGACAAAACTGGTAATTCTTGCACCCTTAGTATATCCACCATTAGGACTAGCTTTTTGGGCTGTTCCCGTTTTTCCAGCAATCCGATATCCTGAAATTCTCGCAGCTTTACCAGTACCTGAATTTACTACTGTTTCCATCATGTCCACAACCTTTTGAGTAGTTGTAGTCGAGAAAATTTGCCGTGGATTTGGGAGAGGAGTTGAATAGTGCATTTCTCCTTGACTATCAATTAGTCCTCTGATAACGTGAGGTGTAACTAATTTGCCCCCATTAGCTAATGCACCGTGCAATTGTACCAGTTGTAATGGAGTTAGAGAAAAGCCTTGTCCAAAAGATGCCGTAGCTGGTTCAATAGCTGAAGAAATAAATTTTTCTTGACTTTTTAATTGACCACTAACCTCAAAGGGTAAATCCGTCTCAACCTTTTGTCCTAGCCCTAAACGGACTAGCCAGTTGTAGTATATTGATGGTTTTAATCGTTGAATGATTCTAACCATACCAATATTACTAGAAGTTTGTAATATCTCAGGAATAGTTAATTGTCGATAACCAGTTTTTTCTGCATTTTTGATAGTATGAGTGCCGATTTTTATAGAACCAGGATCTTCAAAAATATCATCTGCTTTGATGATACCATTTTCCAGAGCGATCGCTACATTTATAGGTTTAAAAGTTGATCCCGGTTCATAAAGATCAGCTACAGTCCAATTTTTAAACAAGGAAATATCCGATATAGCATATTGATTTGGGTTATAGGTAGGTTGAGAAACTAAAGCAAGTATTGAACCATCCACTGCATCCATGACAATCACCGCGCCCCGTTTGGCACTAAATTTAGTCATCTGTTCTTTTAACGCCCCACGNGCTACCCTTTGCACACGGCTATCAATAGTCAATTGCAGTTTCAAATCATCAGAATTCAGAAATCCCTGGGGTGCATAATCGGGCATTAATGAGCCATTTCCAGACTTACTCATCCGTACAGTTGTTCCCAAACGTTCTAATAACTTCTCTTGACTATATTCCACACCAGCTTGGCCACGACGGTCAAGATTAACATAGCCCAATACATCCGCCACTAAATCATCTTGGGGATAAAATCGGGAGTATTTTTGAATAAACTCAAACCCATTTAAACGCAGTGACATTAATTTATCAGTAATATCTTCTGAAACACCAGAAGCTAATAAAATTCCACTACGTTTACTCTGAAATATTTTGATCAGATCAGCTTTTTCTTTGCCAATAATCGGAGCAATTTTCCCAGCAACTTTCTCCTGAGACTGATCAAATAATTTGGGATGGGCATATAATTTATATACAGGACGGTCAATAGCCAAGATATTACTACCCCTATCTACTATTGAACGACGAGGTATATAAGGACGTAAATTAACCATTTGTTGGTTTCGTGCCTTTTGAGCCAGCTTTTTTCCTTGAGTAATTTGTAAACGATATAAATTAAATGCCAACCCTAACATAGCAATCATTAACACACCCCAGACAGCAAACATTCGTAATTTAATATTAACTGGGGTTTCCGGTGTTTTCGGCTCAATATTTTCTAGTTTAGGTGGTTTGGTGAATTTGCGTTGTCGTCTAAATTCTAAATTACGTAAGTTTCTAAATTTTGTTTTAATTGATGTCTTCAACATGAGAGTAATATATGGGAATCCTGCTTGATTCCTGAAGTTATTAACGATTTTAATATCCTAGTGGAGAAGGAGGTTCAGGTTGTGATTCTGGTTGAGACGTTGAAAATGACGACTTGGGATAATTATTAGATGTTGATGGTAAAAAAATGGTTTTCTCAGAAGTCGGTGATACCATATTCATATTAGGGTTTTCCGCTTGCTGTGCCATTTTACTGGTCAGTGTCGCATTGGCAGTGTTTAATTGTCGCTCATGACGTTGTAAGCTTTGTACTTTACGATAAGAGTCACTCCAAAGCTCTTGGGAATATACTGTCCAACCATAAACTATTAATGTCGCCACCACTAATAAAAACGCTAAAATTGATGAATAGCGATTTACTGTGTACATACGCAATAACCATATAGGTATGATTAAATCATCGCTTATTTTGTGTACAGTATTATTTGAATGTATATTATTATCAGGAGTTTGTTTTTTACCTGATTCTAAGTTTGTATTGCGAATTGATGTCTTGCTTCTGCGAGAACCTAAAAAATATAAATTCATCCAAGCGTTGCNGGAATTGGGTGATTTAACTGCTATGGGTTCACTATGAAGTCGGGAGGAAACCTGTGTTTTTTTATTCACACTTCGAGAACGGCGCTGATTTAATAACAAAGGCGAGTTGCCCCAGAACCACCTATTTTTGCTAGAAACTGCTGATTTACGTTCAAAAACCATGGTTTTTATGATAACAAATACTTTATTTTTAACTTGATTGAGATTTTGGCCAAAGTTGCATTTTCAGAGCCAGAATCCAAACCATTCTAACCGTTAATTGCCCTCTGTCCGTATTACATATAATCTACAAAAATGTTACAAGAGAAAATAAGTTGAAATATGTAATCAGAAAGTTCTTAAAAAAAATCAATAAATAAGGTATCTTATTCAACAGGCTGCATATTTTATTGCCACAATTGGTGAAAGAGGAGTTATGAAGAAAAAAGTTTTTGGTTTGGCTCTAATGTTAAGTCTAGCTACCATGCTTGGAGCTTGTGAAGGTGGTGGTGAATCACCTAATACCACAAGTTCCCCAGCAGCAACAAAAAGTGGCGAACCTGCGGATACTGGTACTACCCCGGCGGCGACAACCTCTCCTGCGGCGACAATCTCTCCTGCGGCGACAACCTCTCCTGCGGCTACCCCTAA